>Ga0074195_1000231_pt1 | contig 130270 bp, 128 predicted proteins | sample EPASupsiteHSE623_FD_64525 | JGI IMG/M metagenome (GOLD analysis project Ga0074195, IMG submission 64525) | Bioremediated contaminated groundwater from EPA Superfund site, New Mexico - Sample HSE6-23 | ecosystem: Environmental > Aquatic > Deep subsurface > Groundwater > Contaminated ...
TGGATACAGGACCAATCCAAAGATGTAGAAACGCCTTGAACCCAGATCAAACAACACCGCCTGGCGCTGTCCCCACTCGAGCCAAGGCATGCCATAAAACACCAACTGGGTCAGAAAAACCATTCCCCAACGCCAGTTGGAGAACAGTCCAGAGACACTGCGGGGGTAGATTTTTTCGTGCGACGCGTACAGAGAAACCAATACCTCATCACCCTCTTGAGGCGGAACGGGTGGCTCATAGCCCTCTTGCGGGACGATGGGTATGATTTTTTTTACCCCGGTTGCTTCGTTGTTCACGTGAGTTCCTTCTATTGTTCGGTTTTACTTGCGATACGCCGCTTAATTAGTGATCAGCATTAAGCCTGTTGGCAGGATGATGTCGTGTACGCGCGGACTCGGCTGGCAGAGCGGCGACGCGTGCCAGAAACTCGTCGCGGGACAAGCCCGAAAAAAATGGATGCCAGCGACGCTGCTCCAGCACCGTGCTGACAGCGCCGGCGCGACGGGCGTGCCCGGCAAACAGCAGGGTCTCGTCCGGCAGGGTGAACACGCGCTGTGTCACGCTGTCCCAAAGGGCCTCCGGCACCGTCGGCCGTGGCTGGTGCGGACAGGCATCCACCGCCAGCAGACCGCCGCAGAACAGACGGTCCCGCCAGGCAAAGCTCAGACATCCGGCGGTGTGGCCCGGCGTGGCCAGCACCCGCACCAGTTCATGCCCGAAGGGCAACACGTCGCCGTCGGCGGCCACGCGCAGGTTCCCGTTGGCCTGGCTTTGTTGAATAAGCGGCGCACCCAGACGTGCCAGCAGTGCCGGCTCCTGGGGCTGCAGATGATCGTGCTGGTGCGTGCGCAGCACCCAACGCAGACGCAAGTCGCGATCGGCCAGCAGGGCCGACAGGATGGGCAGGTCGCGCCCGCGCGGGTCGATCAGTACCGCCTCGCGGGCGTCCAGATCGGCCAGCAGATAGGTCAGCTCGCCACCGGCTTCGTCATGCAGGATACGGAAGTACATTTCACGTCACCCAGAATTGCGCGCCTGCTCGCGCGACGCCTCGTTCTCGCCCCATATGGCGTTGAGAATGGCCAACAACACGGCAAAACCGACACCGAGTATCCAGGCGAAATACCACATGTTCTTCTCCTTTGGGTCGATGTTCAGGCCGCGTCGTCCTCACCGATCAGCCACTTGCTGTCGGTCAGGGTGTCAAAAGCAGGGATCGATGTCATGGCAGTTTCCTTGTGCATGAGTTCAGATACGGGTACTCAGTAAGCGGCATGCTCGTGTTCCTGAATGTAGGCCGCGGTCACCTTGCCGCGCATCACGCGGTAGGCCCAGCCTGTGTAGAACACGATCAGCGGCATGAAGATCAGCGTAGCCCAGAACATGAGGGTCAATGTCAGGTGGCTGGACACGCTGTCCCAGATCGTCAGGCTCGCGCCCGGCATGGAACTCGAGGGCATGACGAAGGGGAACATCGAGGCCCCCGCCGTGCCGATCACCCCCACCAGGGCCAGCGACGAGGAGACAAATGCAGTCAGCGTATGGCGCGCCCGCAACAGCAGGGCCGCCAGCAGCGCGCCGAGCATACCCAGCGCAGGCAGCACCAACAACAGGGGCTGACGACCATAGTTGCCCATCCAGGCACCGGCTTCGCGCACCACCGTCTTGCTCATGGGGTCCGCCAGCGCGGCCGGGTCGATGACTGACGTGATGCGGTAGCCGTCGATACCCATGCTCACCCACACGCCAGCGGCCAAGAAAGCCAGCACCATGACCATGGCCGCTCCTACCGCGCCCTTGATGGCGCGCGCCTGAATCACGCCTTCGGTACGGTGGGCCAGATAGGTGCCGCCGTGCATCGTGATCATGGCGCTGCTGACCACCCCGGCCAGCAGGGCAAACGGGTTGAGCAGTTGCCAGAAGTTGCCGCTATAGGTGGAGACCAGATAGATGTCAAACTGGAACGGCACGCCCTGCAGCAGGTTGCCAAACGCCACGCCAAAGATCAGCGGCGGCACGGCGCCGCCGATGAACAGGCCCCAGTCCCAGGTGCTGCGCCAGGTGGCATTGTGGATTTTGCTGCGGTAGTCAAAACCGACCGGGCGAAAGAACAGCGCCCACAGCACAACCAGCATGGCCCAGTAAAAGCCGCTGAACGCCGTGGCGTAAACCAGCGGCCAGGCCGCAAAGATGGCACCGCCGCCGGTGATGAACCAGACCTGGTTGCCGTCCCAGTGCGGCCCCACGGTGTTGATCACCACGCGGCGCTCCAGGTCGCTGCGGCCGACAAAGGGCAGCAGCGTACCCACGCCCATGTCGTGGCCGTCCATGATGGCAAAGCCCACCAGCAGCACGCCCACCAGCAGCCACCAGATGATTTTGAGGGTTGGATAGTCCAGCATATGTTTCTCCTCTGTGGGGCCAATCAGGCGCGGGCTGGTTCCAACTCGTAGCGGCCAGTGCCCAAACTGCCCGGACCCATGCGCGCAAACTTGACCATCAAGTACATCTCCACCAGCAGCAACACGGTGTAGAAACCAATGAACCCGGCCAGCGAGCCGTACAGGCTGTTGACGCTGAGCGTGGAGACGCTGAGGTGCGTGGGCAGTACGCCATAGATGGTCCACGGTTGGCGGCCGTATTCGGCCACAAACCAGCCGAGCTCGCACGCAATCCACGGCGCCGGCAGCATCCACAACGCCCACTTGAGCAGCCAGGGCTTTTGGGTGAAGGCGGATTTGAGGGTGCTCCAGAACGCCAGTCCGAACAGCGCCAACATCGCAAAGCCCAAGCCCACCATGACCCGGAAGGCCCAGAACATCGGCGTCACGCGCGGCACGGTGTCGTTCATCGCCCGGTCGATGATCTCGGGCGTGGCCTGGTTCACGTCGGTCACGTATTTCTTGAGCAGCAGACCAAAACCGAGGTCCGCCTTGTGACCCTCGAACACTTTGAAGGCCACCAGGTCATGCCGGTCTTTACGCAGCGCTTCCAGCGCGTTCACAGCGACGATCCCGCGCACGATGCGCTCGCGATTTTTCGCCTTGATCTCATGGATACCCGGAATTTCCTTGTTTAGGGACCGTGTGCCGAGCAGGCCCATCAGCCATGGAATCTCGATCTCCCAGTCGTTCTTTTGTGCCGCCTCGTTGATGCCCGCCACCAGCGTCAGCCCGGCGGGTGCGGGTTTGGTCTCCCACATGGCCTCCATGGCTGCCAACTTGGTCTGCTGCGATTCGCCCACGGTGTAGCCGGATTCGTCGCCCAGCACGATGACGCTCAGCGCCGAGGCCAGGCCAAAAGCGGCGGCCACACGAAAGCTGCGCTTGGCAAACTCCACATCGCGTTTCTTCAACAGGTACCAACTGGAAATTGACAGCACGAACATGGCGCCGGTCAGGTAGCCCGCCGACACGGTATGCACGAACTTGGCCTGGGCGTCGGGGTTGAACATCACGACCCAGAAGTCAACCATCTCCATGCGCATGGTCTGGTAGTTGAACTCGGCCCCCACCGGGTTTTGCATCCAGCCGTTGGCAATCAAAATCCACAATGCACTGAGGTTGGTGCCGATGGACATCAGGATCGTCACCATCAAGTGCTGCGTGCGGGACAGGCGATCCCAGCCAAAGAAAAACAGCCCGATCATGGTCGATTCGAGGAAGAAAGCCATCAGCCCCTCAATCGCCAGCGGTGCGCCGAAGATGTCGCCCACGTAATGCGAGTAGTAGGCCCAGTTGGTGCCGAACTGGAACTCCAGCGTGATGCCGGTGGTGACGCCAAGCGCGAAGTTGATGCCGAACAGCTTGCCCCAAAAGCGCGTCATGTCCTTCCAGACGACGTTGCCGGTCATCAGGTAGACGCTTTCCATGATGACCAGCAGCCAGACCATGCCAAGGGTCAGCGGCACAAAGAGAAAGTGGTACATGGCCGTGGCGGCAAACTGCAGCCGCGACAAGTCCACCAGTTGCTCGGAAATCATTGCGCGACTCCTTGGGCCGGGGTCCCTGGACTCTGCAGGAACTGCGCGGCCACGCTGTCTGCATCAAGGGTCACGCGCTGTTCCCGCACAAAGCCCCACCACAACGCCACCAGCACGGCGAGCTTGATCACCAGCACAACAGCCAGTTTCTTCGCCAGGGTTTTATTGAGGGGTTTCATGACAGTCAATGCGCATACACCATTCCTTATTCAAGAACCATGCCACGCTTCCCCGGTCTAATAACTGTTTAAAGTCAATAACTTACGTTTTCCAGCTGTAGCTAGCGCATGCCCCTCAAGACGCTAACTGCCATATTTGGCAGAACCTGACGATTAAGGCATACACTGAGCATCCTCACATAAGGAGCTTGCGTGAAGCCATTGCCAGAACTGATGTCTTACCTGGAAGGTCTGCCCGAGCCCCATATCCTGTTTGACAAGCAGTACCGCATCCTGGCGGCGAATGCTGCCTACCGGCGCCAGTTCAGTCCCGAGCGCAGCGTGGTGGGGCGCACCTGTTACGAGGTGTCACACCATTTCAGCGTGCCCTGCGACCAGGCTGGCGAATCGTGTCCGCTGGTCAAGTCGCGTGAATCAGGACAGCGCGAGCGTGTGCTGCACCTGCACCACAAACCGAAGGGCGAGGAGTACGTCAACATCGAACTGGCGCCGCTGCTTGATGCCAGTGGCGAGCAGGCTTTCTATGTCGAAAAGATGGAGTCCCTGCGCGTGGCGCAGGCAAAGGCCTTGCCGCAGGGGCTGATCGGTCGTTCGCCCGCATTTCAGCAAATGCTGGCGCTGGTGGCCCGCGTTGCGCCGTCGCAGGCCTCGGTGCTGTTGCTGGGTGAGTCGGGCACGGGCAAGGAACTGGTGGCCCGCGCCGTGCATGAGGCCAGTGACCGAGCGCACCGCGCGCTGGTGGCGGTGGACTGTGCGAGCCTGCCGGACACTCTGTTCGAGTCCGAGCTGTTTGGCCATGAGCGCGGTGCCTTCACCGGCGCCAGCATGGCCCGTGCGGGGCTGGTGGAAGCCGCCAGCGGCGGCACGCTGTTTGTTGACGAAGTGGGCGATATTCCGTTGACCATGCAGGTCAAGCTGCTGCGCCTGCTGGAAACCGGCACTTACCGCCGCGTGGGCAGCACCGAACTCCGGCATGCCGATATTCGCGTGGTCTCGGCTACCCACCGCGATCTGGACCGCATGGTGCGCAGTGGCAGCTTCCGCGAAGACCTGTACTACCGCCTGAGCACCTTTCCAATTCACCTGCCGGCCTTGCGCGAGCGCAGGGACGACATTGTGCTGCTGGCCGCGGCCCTGCTGGCGCGCGTGGCACCGCAGCGCAAGCTGCAAATCAGTGAGCCCGCGATGCGCCTGCTGCAGGCGCAAGATTACCCGGGCAATGTGCGCGAGCTGCGCAACCTGTTGGAACGCACGGCGCTGCTGTGCGACGGCGACACGCTGGCGGCGGGGCATGTGCAGCAGGCACTGCTGCTGGGACTGCGTCCACCGACTCCACAGCGCAGGCACCCGGACGCGCCCGGCGCCGATGCCATGACCGGCGCCACGGCGGCCGTGGTGCCGGCGCCTGGGGCGCTGCAGTCGATTGAGCGGGCCGCCTTGCAACAGATGGTGGCCAGCCACCAAGGCAGCCGTGCTGAATTCGCCGCCAAGCTCGGCATCAGCGAACGCTCGCTCTACCGTAAGATCAAGTCACTGGGCAAGCCTTAGCTGGCGATAGGCAAATAGCGCCGCAAAAAAGCGGGTACATAAATGAGTTATCAAGCAGGCATTGGAAAAAGCGTGTTCATTACCGGCGCCTCGTCCGGCCTTGGGCGCCAGATGGCGATCGAGTTTTCACGGCGTGGCTACCGGCTGGCGCTCACCGCCCGCCGCCTTGATGTGCTCCAGGAATTGCAGGTTGAACTGGAAAAAAATGCTGCGGGTCCGGTCTTTGTGGCAGCACTGGACGTGACCGATGACGCGGCCGTTGCCCAGGTGTTTGCCAACGCCCATGCGCTTCTGGGTTCACTTGACATCGTCGTGGCCAATGCGGGCATTGCTCACCGTGGCACCATTGGCAAGCTGCCGTTTGCCAAGGTGCGTGAAACCATCAACACCAATGTCACCGGATTCATGGCCACGGTGGATGCTGCCATGCACTGCTTTCATGCGCAGGGGCACGGCCACCTGGTCGGCATCAGCTCGGTTGCTGCGTTTCGCGGTATGCCGGCCGGTGGCGTCTATGGGGCCTCCAAGGCGGCAGTCAGCACCTATCTGGAGGCCCTGCGGGCTGAAACCTACAACAGCCGCATTCATGTCACGACGCTGTCGCCGGGCTTTATCGATACGCCCATCAATCGGGGCGCCAAAAGTCGCCCCTTTGTGATTCCGGTCGAGCAGGGCGGCAAATTGCTGGTGGATTTGATCGAGCGCAAGGTCCAGCGCGCCACGGTGCCGCGCTGGCCCTGGGCCCTGCTGGCGCGACTCATGGCGGTCATGCCCACCGGGGTGATGGCGAGGTTGCGATGACATCGGAAAGTTCAAGCACACGGCGGCATCGCCATCACGTCATGGATGGCCTGTTGCTGGTGACGAGCGTTCTGGTGGTGCCGCGGCTGGGCATGCTGCTGTGGACGGCGGTGGCCTGGTGGCAAGGCCGAAAATTTAAGGTAAATGAGGCGCTATCCCCCGTCAAATGGGCGCAAGCAGCTATTTCTTTTATAGCGATATTGATCATATTCGTGCTGCTGGGGGCGGTGTTTGCCGGCAAGATGTTTGCGGTGGAAGCGGCGGCCACCGACCGCTGGATTGCCGAGTTGGTTTTGAACCCGGTGTTGTCGCCCCAGCCGATGTCGGCGCAGGATATAGAAAAGCAGATGCATGACATGGCGCAACAAGACGAAGCTGCCGAGCCTCAATTGGGCCGCCCGGAACAGGCAAAATAAACACCAATGAAAAAACGAACTTTAATTATTGGTGGGGGAATTGGCGGCTTGGCGGCGGCGCTGGCCTGCTCCCGTGCGGGCGCTCCGGTTGAGTTGTTCGAACGCGCCCCCGAGTTCACCGAGGTGGGGGCCGGCATTCAGCTGGGCCCCAATGTGGTGAAGGTGCTCCATGACTGGGGTTTGCAAGAAGCCCTGACAAGCGTTGCCGCGTTTCCGGACCGCTTGCAGGTGCGCAGCGCCATGTCGGGTAGCGAGCTGGGCGTCTTGCGCCTGGGTGCGGTGGCTGTGGCGCATTACGGCTCGCCCTATGCCACGATTCACCGGGCCGATCTGCACGCCTTGCTGCTTGCGGCCGTGAAACAGCAAAGTAGCGTGCGGTTGAACGTGAACAGTACGGTGGCCGGGTTTGTGCAGCAGGCCGAGGGCGTGACACTGCAAACCGCCGACGGTCGCGAGGCGCGGGGTGAAGTATTGGTGGGCGCGGATGGCGGGTGGAGCCGGGTGCGACAGCAGTTGCTGAACGACGGCGTGCCCCGTGCCACCGGGCATTTGGCCTATCGGGCGATGGTGCCGCAGCACAATTTGCCCAAACGGTTACGGTCCCAGCAGATCACCGCCTGGCTCGGGCCCAAGTTGCATGTGGTGCAGTACCCGGTGCGCGGTGGCAACTGGCTCAATGTGGTGGCGATCGTGCATGGTCACATGGATGGCGATATCGCGTATTGGGACCACAGCGCCAACGCAGCGGAGTTGCGGCGCAACATGGCGGCAACCTGTCCGCCTTTGCAGAACCTGATTCAGGCGATTGACCACTGGCGGCTGTGGGCCTTGAGCATCCGTCCGCCGATGCGCGGCGCGCATGAGCAGGCCCAGGGCCGGGTTGCGCTGTTGGGCGACGCGGCGCACCCCATGCTGCCCTATCTGGCACAGGGTGCCGGCATGGCGCTTGAAGACGCCGACGAACTGGGGCGGGCCGTGGGTCGCAGTGACCTGGACGTGCCTGCCGCATTGCAACACTACGCCGAGCGCCGCTGGCAACGCAACGCGCGGGTGCAGGCCGGGGCGATTCGCAACGGGTGGATATTTCATGCCCGTGGGCCGCTGCGCTGGGGACGCGATGCAGCGATGAAACTGCTGGGCGAACGTTTGCTGGACATGCCCTGGCTCTATCGGGGTCAGTCCTGATCGGGCACTGATTCAGAACATTTCATCATGCGGTTCTTCCGCAAATAATTATCGGGAATTTACATGTATCACCTGACTGCAGTCCGGGTTGCGCTGGGCGCGGCGCTGCTGGGCGCCCTGGCTTCAGCTTGCGCCACCGCCCCGGCCATCCCGCAAACAACGGGCGACCGTGCCGCGCTGCAACGGATTCAAACCGTGGTGGTGATCTACGCTGAAAACCACAGTTTTGACAATCTGTATGGCTTGTTTCCCGGGGCCAACGGCATCAGCCGGGCCAGCGCCGGGCAAAAGACCCAGCTGGACCACGACGGCACGCCGCTGCCGGAGTTGCTGGTGTTTGGCCGCGACGGCAAGCCGGACGCGACGTATCCCCGCCTGCCCAATCAGCCATTTCGCATTGATGCTCCCCCGGTGAACCGGCCCCCGACCGGGATCGTGCCCAACCCGACCCATGACTATTTTGTCCATCAGGAACAAATCAACGGCGGCCAGAACAATCGGTTCGCCGCCATGTCCAGCGTGGGTGGCTGGACCATGGGGCACTATGACGGCAGCCAGTTCAAGCTGTGGCAGTGGGCCCGGGAGTACACCCTGGCCGATAACTTTTTCCAGGGTGCCTTTGGCGGCTCTTATCTGAACCATCAGTGGCTCATTTGCGCCTGCACGCCTGAGTTCGCCAGTGCCCCGGCCAGCATGCGGGTGCGGCTGGACGCCAATGGCAAGCTGGAAAAGCGGGCCGGATCGCCGTCCGCCAGTGTGGCGGCGGTTCAACTGGTCAGTGATAGCCTGGGCCGGAGCGTGACCCCCGACGGCTGGTCGGTCAATACCTCGCAGCCGCCGTACCAGCCGAGTGGCATCCCGCCGGCGGTTGATGGACTGCGCACCCATGCCGACCCCAGGGGCATCAAGATCGGGCATATTGAGACGGGCGAGCCGGTGCCGCCGCAAACCGCCCAAACCATTGGCGATACGCTCTCGGCCAAAGGCGTGTCCTGGGCCTGGTACGCCGGTGGCTGGAACGCGGCGCTGGCAGACGGCATGCAGCCGCCGCAGGCCAAACGCCAGGTGATTTACCACCGGGCGGACGATTCACCCAACTTCCAGCCGCACCACCAGCCGTTCAACTACTTCGCCCGTTTTGCCCCCGGCACGGCCGAGCGCGCGCTGCACCTCAAGGACGGCAGCGACTTCATGACGGATATCGCTGCCGGCACGCTGCCCGCCGTGACCTTTTACAAACCGGCCGGGCGTGACACCCAGCATCCGTCCTACACCGACATCATGACCGGCGACAGCCACATTGCCGGCGTGCTGGAAAAACTGCGCGCCAGCCCGCAATGGAAAGACATGCTGGTGATCTTGACCTACGACGAAAACGGTGGCTATTGGGACCACGTGCCGCCACCGCAAGGCCCCGGCTGGGGCGACCGCTGGGGCCCGGGTTCGCGTGTGCCAGCGCTGCTGATTGGGCCGCACGTCAAACGCGGTTTTGTGGATTCCACCTCGTACGACACCACGTCGATTCTCAAATTCATCGGCAAGCGCTTTGACCTGCCCGCACTGCCGGGTGTGCGTGCCAAAGCGGGTGATTTGACGCCGGCGCTGAATTGACCTGTAAGTGTTGGGGACAGAGCTGGCTCACTTCGTGTAGCTGCGGTCTGTCCCGCAAGTTCTCAAAGTTTCCCGAGCAGCAAAAACTCCATCAGCGCCTTTTGCACATGCAGGCGGTTTTCGGCTTCGTCCCACACCACCGATTGCGGTCCGTCGATGACGTCGGCTTGTACTTCTTCACCCCGGTGCGCGGGCAGGCAGTGCATGAACAGCGCATCGGGCTTGGCGGCGCCCATCATGTCGGCGTCGACACACCAGTCGGCAAACGCCACTTTGCGGGCTTCGTTTTCGGCCTCATAGCCCATGCTGGTCCAGACATCGGTCGTCACCAGATCGGCACCGGCACAAGCCTGCATCGGGTCACTGAACACCTGGTAGCTGTCGGCGGAGCGAAGACCGGCGATGGACTGGTCAACTTCGTAGTCACCCGGCGTGCTGACATGCACCTTGAAACCCAGGATTTCGCTCGCTTGCAGCCAGGTGTTGGCCATGTTGTTGCCGTCGCCGACCCAGGCGACGGTCTTGCCCGCAATCGAGCCGCGGTGCTCGATGTAGGTAAAGATGTCGGCCAGGATCTGGCAGGGGTGGAATTCGTTGGTCAGGCCGTTGATCACCGGCACGCGGGAATGTTCGGCAAAGCGTTCGATTTTGGTTTGCTCGTAGGTGCGGATCATCACCAGATCAACCATGCGGCTGATGACTTTGGCGCTGTCTTCAATCGGCTCGGCGCGGCCCAGCTGGCTGTCGCCGGTGGTCAGGTGCACCACGCTGCCGCCTAGCTGGTACATGCCGGCCTCAAAACTCACCCGGGTGCGGGTGGAGGCTTTTTCAAAAATCATGGCCAGGGTTCGATCAGCCAGCGGCTGGTGCTTTTCGTAAGCCTTGAATTTCTTTTTGATCAGGGCTGCCCGCTCGAACAGGTAGGCGTAGTCGCTGGCGTTGAGGTCGCTGAATTGCAGGTAATGTTTCATTCCGGGTACTCGACTGGCAAGGTGGGGATCAGGCGGCATCAAGCAGAAGCTGCTTGATCAGCGGGCACAGGATGCTGACCACTTCGTCCGCTTCTGTTGTGGTCATGATCAGCGGCGGCACCAGGCGGATGACGGTGTCGGCGGTGACACTGATCAACAGTCCGTTGGCTGCACATTGTCCTACCAGCGCCGCGCAGGGCTTGGCCAGTTCGATGCCGAGCATCAGGCCCTGGCCGCGGATCTCCTTGACGGCGTGCGTGGCCAGTTCGGCAGCAAGCGCATGGGCGAGGGCTGATGCCAGGTGCGCGCCAACCTTGGCCGCGTTGTCCAGCAAGCCATCTTCTTCAATGATGCGAATGGTCTCGACCCCGGCGCGCATGGCCAGCGGGTTGCCGCCAAAGGTGGAGCCGTGGTTGCCGGGCTGGAAAATGTGAGCCGCCTTGGGGCCTGCCACGACGGCGCCAATCGGCACGCCCGAGCCCAAGCCCTTGGCCAGTGGCATGACATCGGCCTTGATGCCCGCCCATTGGTGGGCAAACCATTTGCCGGTGCGACCCATGCCGCTTTGCACCTCGTCAATCATCAGCAGCCAGTCCCGCTCGTCGCACAACTGGCGCACGTCCTTGAGGTAGTCCATGTGCATGGCGTTGATGCCACCTTCACCCTGGATGGCTTCAAAAAACACCGCCACTACATTGGGGTTGCCTGCGGTCGCCTTTTTTAAACTCTCGATGTTGTTGAGCGGCACCCGGATGAAACCTTCTACCAGCGGACCAAAACCGGCCTGGATTTTGGGGTTGCCGGTGGCGCTCAGGGTGGCGATGGAGCGGCCATGAAAGGCCTTCTCATAGACCACGATCTCGGGCCGTTCGATGCCTTTGTCATGGCCGAATTTACGCGCCAGTTTCAAGGCGGCTTCGTTGGCTTCCAGGCCGGTGGAGCAGAAAAAGACATTGGTCATGCCCGACAACTCGACCAGTTTTTTTGCCAGCACCTCCTGATTGGGCACATGGTAATAGTTGGAGCTATGAATTATTTTTGCAATCTGGTCCTGCAGGGCCGGTACCAGCTTGGGGTGGTTGTGCCCGAGGGTGTTGACGGCAATGCCACCGAGGGCGTCCAGATACGACTTGCCATTGACATCCCACACGCGGCAACCCTGGCCGTGCGATAGGGCGATCGGCACGCGGCCATAGGTGTTCATCACGTGGGGCGAAGAAGCTTCAATGAAGGGTGAAGCGACAGCTTGGGTCGCAGGCAGTACGGCGTTCATGGTTTTCAAACTCCAGTGTCTTAATCACTTGGGGACAGCGCTGGCTCAGCTACGCGCAAGCTGCGGTCTGTCCCTCAAAGCCTCAAAAATAAAGCGGCCCAACGTGGGTTGGGCCGTTGAAGCATGATTTTAGGCCCATCGCACCACCTGTTTTTTGACAAATTGACATCACTGCGATGCGTTTGCTTGTTCAGATTAAGTCTTCTATAAGACATAAGATAGGGTAGAATTCTTGTGCGCCGCAACATCCCGACGGCGCACACTGACTGACCTCTACCCGATGGTTTCCAACTCTGCCAAAGAAGTTTTTATCCTGGGTTTAACCCAAAGTGGACGCCCCTTTCGCCCCAGCGACTGGGCGGAGCGTCTGGCAGGCGTCATGAGCCAGTTTCGTCCCGGTGGTCCGCAGCCGGGCAGCCATCTGGGCTATTCACCCTGGTGCATTCCCACGACCGTCAACGGCGTGCGCTGTGTCGTGGTCCACCCTGATTTGCGCGACTACGATGTCATGGCGTGGGACTTCTGCCTGAACTTTGCCAAAGACAACGACCTGCAAGTCTCGCAGGGTGCGCCAGCGCCAAAAACTCCGTAACCGGTCTCTGCTGAGACCAGAAACAAAAAAGCCGTCTTGCGACGGCTTTTTTGCTTTGCTGACAGCGCACCCGTTACAAACGGCGCATTCTCAATTGCTTGGGAATGCGTGCGATTTGCCTGAAATCAGGCAGCGATTGCGGCCAAGGCTTTCACCTTGGTCGACAGACGGCTCTTATCGCGAGCAGCCTTGTTCTTGTGGAAGATGCCCTTGTCAGCCACGGTATCGACCACGGCTTGCATCTTGGCAAACAATTCGGTTGCTTTGACTTTGTCGCCAGCAATAACCGCTTTTTCCACGTTCTTCACCGCAGTGCGGTATTTGGAACGCAGCGAGGTGTTTGCAGCGTTGATCTTGACGTCCTGACGGACGCGCTTACGGCCCGACGCCAGGCGCGGGTTCTTTTTCTTGGGTTTGGTAGATGCCATATTAATAATTCCTTGGGTCTGTGGATGTTGTCAGCAAAGCCTGCGATTCTACCAGCTACGCGCCAGCAGTCAGCGTGCGCCTGGCCCGCTGGCCGGACGCAGCTACACTTCCGGCCGTGAGTCTTTTCAAATCCGCCTCTGTTGTTTCCCTGTTGACCCTGATTTCACGCATCACCGGTTTGGTGCGCGAACTCCTGATTGCGTCGACCTTTGGCGCCAGCGCCTTGACCGATGCCTTCAATGTGGCGTTTCGCATTCCCAACCTGTTTCGCCGCTTTTTTGCCGAAGGCGCCTTCAGCCAGGCTTTCGTGCCGGTGCTGGCTGCCTCCAAGGCCCAGCAGGGCGAGGCGGTCACCAAAGCGCTGATAGACGACGCGGCCACGGTCCTGGCTTGGGCGTTGCTGCTCATCAGCATCATCGGCGTGCTGGGGTCGCCCGCCCTAGTGTGGGCGATGGCCAGTGGTTTGCAGCAGAACCCGCACGGCTTTGAGGTTGCTGTCGTCATGACGCGCTGGATGTTTCCCTACATCGCTTTCATGTCGCTGGTAGCACTGGCCGCCGGCGTGCTCAATACCTGGCGGCGTTTTGCGGTGCCTGCCGCCACGCCGGTACTTCTTAATTTGTGCATGATCGTCGCGGCCTGGCTGGGGGCGCCGTGGTTCAAGACCCTGGGCCTGGAGCCGATTTACGCTTTGGCCGGTGGCGTGTTGCTGGGCGGTGTGCTGCAACTGGGCGTGCAATTGCTGGCGTTGAAAAAACTTGGACTCATGCCCCACATTGGCCTGAGCTGGAGCGCGTTGCGCACGGCCTGGGCCGACCCGGGCACCAAAAGCATCATCAAATTGATGGGGCCCGCCCTGTTGGGCGTCAGCGTGGCGCACATTTCGATGTTGATCAACACGCAAATTGCCTCGCATCTGGCGCCCGGCAGTGTGAGCTGGATCACCTATGCCGACCGGCTGATGGAGTTTCCCACTGCGATGCTCGGTGTGGCCATGGGGGTGGTGCTGATGCCGCAACTCGCTCTCGCACGCGCGGCCGGCGATGCGGCCAAATATTCCGCCATGCTGGACTGGGGTTTGCGGCTGGTAGTGCTGCTGGCAGTGCCTTGTGCGGTGGCGCTGCTGGCCTTTGCCAAGCCGCTGGTGGCTGTTCTGTATCACTATGGCGCGATTACCGGCTATGACGTGCAGCAAATCACCTATGCCCTGATGGGCTGGGGTGTGGGCCTGATCGGAATTGTGGCCATCAAGGTGCTGGCGCCGGGTTACTACGCCGCGCAGGACACCAAAACACCAGTGCGCGTGGCGATTGCGGTGCTGGTGATCACGCAGTTGCTCAATATCGCGCTGGTGCCGCTGTTTGCGCATGCCGCGCTGACGCTGTCGATCGGCATCGGCGCCATGATCAATGCCGTCTGGCTGCTGGCGGGTTTGCTCTGGCGCCGCAGTTACAAGCCCGAGCCGGGGTGGGGCGTTTTCGTGCTGCAAGTGATTGCGGCCAGCGCTTTGCTGGCGGTTTTCCTGATGTGGGCCAACGGAGCTTTCCCGTGGACCCAGCTGCGCAGCGAGAGTCTCAAGAGAATTATGCTCATAGCCCTCGTCTTGACTGGATCGGCAGCTATCTATTTCGTAGCACTCTGGGCGGCTGGTCTGAAACTGCGGCAGTTCATCCGGCGTTGAGTCGGGCTGGCTTGCCTACACCTGTTCGGGAAGGATGTTCGTATGAAGCTGTCGTTGGCAGTACCCACCCCGCTGGAGTACTTCGCATCCCTGGTGCAAAGCGATACCGACTTCCCGCTGCTGGAAGCGGCCATCAGTCTGGCGCAGGATGAATATCCGGATCTGGATGTTCAGCAAGTGCTGGGTGAAGTCGATCAATTGCTGGCCCGACTCAAGCTCCGGCTTCCGTCTGATGCCGGACCCCTGCAGAAACTGCGCGCCGTGAATCAGTTTTTCTTTCGCGATTTGAGCTTTGCGGGCAACGTCAACCACTACTACGACCCCGATAACAGCTATGTGAATGTCATTCTGCATACCCGCCGGGCCATTCCCATCTCCCTGGCGGTGCTGTGGCTGGAACTGGCACAGGGTCTGGGGCTGGCAGCGCGGGGGGTCGGGTTCCCGGGCCACTTCATGCTGAAAGTGAATTTGCCCGATGGCCAGGTGGTGATTGATCCGCTGGACGGCCAGTCGCTGAGCCGCGAAGCGCTGGCAGAGCGACTGGAACCTTTCAGGCACCGCAGTGGCTTGCTGGATGAATTTGAAGTGCCGTTGGGGCTTTATCTGCAGGGGGCGCCACCGCGAGACATCATCTCCAGGATGTTGCGCAACCTGAAGGAAATCCACACCAGCCAGCAAGACTGGCCGCGCTTGATCGCGGTGCAAGACCGGCTGATTGTGCTGCTGCCACAAGCCTGGGCCGAGTACCGCGACCGCGGTCTGGCGCATGCGGAGTTGGGTCAGTCGGGGCGGGCGCTGGAAGACCTGGAAACCTATCTGGTGAATGCGGCAGAAGGCCCGGACATGGCCGCCATCGCCGGACGGGTGGCTGAATTGAGAGCGGCCAAGAGCTGAAACATCCTAGTCTGCAGCGTATTCGCTCTTGCCGCGGTAGCAGGAGCTTCATCTAAAATTTATGGTGAATCTGGCTCTAGCCCTCGTGCAGTATGCGTAAGCAGCTATTATTTCAGGAGCGAATTTTAATTCTGATCAGAAGGGCGCAACAGCAGCAAGCCCAGCGCCACTCCACTGAAGGCGATGCCCGCCATAAAGGTAAAAGAGGCACCCCACTGATCCCACAGCAAGCCGGCCAGGGCGCTGGCCAGCAGCATGGCAAGGCCGCTCAGGAGGTTGAAGAATCCGTAGGCCGTGCCGCGCAGATCGCCGGGTGCGGTGTTGGCCACCATGGTGGCCAGCAAGCCCTGCGTCATGGCCATGTGCAGCCCCCACAGCGAAATTCCGGCCCAGACCCAGCCCCCTTGGTTGCTGTAGGCCAGCAGCGCGTCCGCGGCGATCAGCAGCACCAGACCCCAGGCCAGCAGGGTGGTGTGGCGCACCCTGTCGGCGAGTTTGCCGAACGGGTAGGCACAGGCCGCGTAGATCAGGTTCATGCCGATCAACACCAGCGGCGTCCAGGCCAGGCCCAAGCCACCCTGTTGTGCGCGCAGCACCAGAAACGCCTCGCTGAAGCGCGCCAGTGTGAACACGGCACCAATAATCACCACCCACCAATAGTCTGAACCCAGCCGCGCAAGATTGACGCGGTTGATCGGATTGGTGCGAATTGCACCTGCGGGCCGGTCAGGCTCGCGCACCCCCCAAATCAGCAGCAGCACGCACAGGAATGCCGGCAAGACGGCCACCCAAAATACCGCGCGGAAATCGTTGGCCCACAACAGCATGAGCCCCATGGCGAGCAGGGGGCCAAGGAAGGCGCCCACGGTATCGAGTGACTGGCGCAAGCCGAATGCGGCGCCGCGCAGCGCGGGCGGTGTGATGTCGGCGACCAGCGCGTCGCGCGGTGCGCCCCGAATACCTTTGCCCACGCGGTCCATCAAACGCGCCGTTAGCACCAAACCGGTGGTGGTGGCCAGCGCAAACAGCGGTTTGGACAAGGCGCCCAAGCCATAACCAAAAATAGCGAGTGGTTTGCGCTTGCCCCAGTAGTCACTCAGCACACCCGAAAATACTTTGACGATCAACGCGGTGGCTTCGGCTGCGCCTTCAATCAGGCCGACCATGAACACGCTGATGCCCAGCGTGGTGACCATGAAAACCGGCAGCAGGCTGTGAATCATCTCGGACGAGGTGTCCATCAGCATGCTGACAAAGCCCAGCGCCCAGACGCCGGGTGGGATGTGCCGCAGAGCCTGGGTCTGCCCGGACATTTTTAACCTTCGCGTTAGCGAACGACCACGGCGGCAGCATCGCCGCGCTCAGCGATGACGCCAATCTCGTGCACCTGCTCGCCAGCGGCGCGCAAGGTGGCAGCGCAAGCGGCAGCGCTGGCGGCATCAATCACCACCACCATGCCGATGCCGTTGTTAAAGGTGCGGTTCATCTCGAAGTCGTCAATGCCGGCGGTGGCTTGCAGCCAGGCAAACAGCTCGGTCTGCGGCCAGCTGCCTTTGACCAGATGGGCGGCGGTGCCTTCGGGCAGCACGCGCGGGATGTTTTCCAGCAGGCCGCCGCCGGTGATGTGGGCCAGTGCTTTGATCGGATGCGCCGCCAGCGCGGCCAGCACATTTTTCACATACAGACGGGTCGGCTCCATGATGGCCTGTTTGAAAGGCTTGCCGTCCAGCGTGGCGGGCAGCTTGTCACCGGCGCGTTCAATACATTTGCGCACCAGGCTGAAACCGTTGGAGTGCACGCCGCTGGAAGCCAGACCCAGCACCACATCGCCGGGCTTCACGCTCTGGCCGGTCAGGATTTTCGATTTTTCGACGGCGCCGACGGCAAAGCCCGCCAGGTCGTATTCGCCCGCCGGGTACATGCCGGGCATCTCAGCCGTTTCGCCACCAATCAGCGCGCAGCCGGACAGCTCACAACCTCGGGCGATGCCGCCCACGACGGCGGCGGCGGTGTCCACATCAAGTTTGCCGCAAGCAAAGTAGTCCAGAAAAAACAGCGGCTCGGCCCCTTGCACCAGCACGTCGTTCACGCTCATGGCCACCAGATCGATGCCGACAGTGTCGTGCATGCCCCACTCAAATGCCAGTTTGAGCTTGGTGCCCACACCGTCGGTGCCGCTCACCAGCACCGGCTCCTTGTAGCGCTTGGGCACTTCAAACAGGGCGCCAAAGCCGCCGATGCCGGCCAGCACGCCTTCGCGCATCGTTTTTTTGGCCAGCGGTTTGATCCGTTCGACCAGCGCGTCACCGGCGTCAATGTCGACACCGGCGTCTTTGTAGGAGAGGGGAGAGGAATGCTTGGATATTGTCATGTAAAGTACTTTGGGTCTGGCGGCTCAACAGAGCCCGATAGAATTTGCCCAGATTTTAAGGGTTTGTCCTCAGTCCTCCGTATGCTATTTACTACTATTCAAAAAAGAGCCACCACCTGGGGCCTGATTGCGGCGATCGCGGCAATTGTCCTGTGGCTGCTTGCGCCGGTACTGACGCCCTTTGTCGTGGCCGCGATTCTGGCCTACGCACTGACGCCGCTGGTGGACTGGCTCGACCATGTGGGGCGCGGCCACCTGCCACGGCTGGTGGCGGTGGTGGTGATTGAACTTTTGTTCATTGTCGTGGTGCTGGGCGTCATGCTGTTGATCGTGCCGATTCTGGCCAAGGAATTGCCGCTGATGCGCGAGCAGGTGCCGGTGCTGCTGGATGGCATGAATGCTTCGCTCAAGCCGTTTTTAGAGCAGTTTGGCGTCAGCTTTTCCCTGGATGTGGCCAATATCAAGGCATTTTTCCTGAAATACCTCAGCGCCAAGGGTGAAAACGCCTTGGCGTCGGTCATGGCCTCGCTCCGGTTGGGGGGCAGTGTGGCGTTTGCCATTTTTGGCAATGCCGTGCTGATCCCGGTGGCCTTGTTCTATTTGTTGATGGACTGGCACCGGTTCGTGGCCCGGGTGCTTGAATTTGTACCGCCCCACATGCGCGCGGCCTTTGACCGTTTTACCAATGAAGCGGATGCCGTGCTGGGCCAGTACCTGCGTGGCCAGCTGCTGGTGATGCTGGTGTTGTCGGTTTTCTACAGCGCCGGGCTTAGCCTTTTTGGCCTCGATCTGGCCTTGCCCATCGGCATTTTTACCGGGCTGGCCGTTTTTGTACCGTATGTGGGCTTTGGCCTGGGCCTGATTCTGGCCACACTGGCCGGTTTGCTGCAGTTTGCAGCGGCGGCGGGACCTGCCAAAGCGCTGATCATGGTGGCCGTGGTGTACGGCTTGGGCCAACTCCTTGAAGGACTGTTTCTGACGCCACGCCTGGTGGGCGAACGTATCGGCTTGCATCCGCTGGCCGTGATTTTTGCGTTGCTGGCATTTGGCCAGCTGTTCGGGTTTGTGGGCGTATTGATTGCCTTGCCTGCCAGTGCCGTGCTGTTGGTGGGCATACGGCGGGTGCGCACACGCTACCTTTCCAGCAAACTTTATAAGGGTTGAAGGTCGCGAATGAAGCAGATAGCCCTTGATATTGGCCTGGCCACCGGTCCCACGCTAAAGAGTTTTTTTGCCGGCCCCAACGAGGCCGCGCTCCGGCACCTTGAACTCTGGGTGGGGAAGAAGCCAACGTCCGACACCCGCTCACCGGTGCCCACCTATTTGTGGGGCACTGAGGGCTGTGGCAAGACGCATTTGCTGAAAGCTGTGCAGGACGCCTTGCGGGAGCAGGGCGCAACGGTGGGCTGGCTTGATGCCTCGGTGCAGGAGCCGCCGGAATTCAACGAGCGCTGGGCTGCGGTGCTGATGGATGACGTGCATTTGTACACGGCAGTGCAGCAACACGCGGCGTTCAACTGGTTCGTCAATGCGCAAACCCACCAAATCGGCGTGCTGGGTGCGGGCGCACTGCCGCCAGCCGACCTGAAGTTGCGCGATGACCTCAGAACCCGCTTGGGATGGGGCCATGTGTTTCAGTTGCACGTGCTCAGTGAGCCGGAGCGGCGCGCCGTGTTGCGCCAGGCGGCTGATGCACGCGGGGTTTTTTTGGGCGACGAGGTGATGGACTTCATGTTGACCCGCTTCAGCCGGGATCTCGGCAGCCTGATGGAATTGCTCGACCTGATTGACGGCTACGCCTTGCAAACCAAGCGGGGCATCACCATTCCCCTGATCAAATCCATGATGGAAAACTCCTGAACGCATGAAACTTGCCCTTTTCGACCTTGACCACACCCTGCTGCCGATCGATTCTGACTACGCATGGGGCGTCTTTACGACCACCATCGGCTGGACGGACCCGGTGGACTTCAGTCTGCGTAACGATGAATTTTTTGCCCATTACAAGGCTGGCACGCTCGATATCCATGATTACGTGCGTTTTTCCACGGCTGCCATCCGGCGTCAAGGTGCTATCAATTCAGAAGCTGCTCACGCCTATTTCATGAGGGATGTAGTTCAACCAGCCATAAAACAACAGGCGGTTGCGCTGATTTGCCAACACCAGCAGGCGGGCGATGAGGTGGTCATCGTGACCGCCACCAATGAATTCGTGACACGTCCGATTGCGCAAGCCTTGGGCGTCCCGGAATTGATTGCCGTTGAGCTGGAGCGCGACACCGCACCCGGCGGTACCGGCTGGATCACTGGCGAAATCAGGGGCGTGCCGTCATTTCGCGAAGGCAAGATAACCCGGGTGGCGCAGTGGCTGGCCAGTCGCAAGCTGAACTGGGCCGATGTCGAGACCACTTTTTATACCGATTCCATCAATGATTTGAGTCTGATGGAGAATGTGACCCACCCGGTGGCCACCAACCCCGATGAGCGTCTGCGCGCGGTAGCCGTCGAGCGCGGATGGCGCATACTTGACCTGTTTTAGTAGAGGTTTTTATAGTGTTGGGGACAGAGCTTGACTGCTTCGCAGCCTGCGGTCTGTCCAGTTTTATAGTGTTGAGGACAGAGCTTGCTCACTTCGTGTGAGCTGCGGTCTGTCCCGCAAAGTTTCAGCTCAAAGTGTTGGGGACAGAGCTGGTCTGCTTCGCAGCCTGCGGTCTGTCCCACAAGGAAATATGATTAAAAAATTTATCGACAAGCTGCTGGGCAAATCCCCTTCAACAGCAAAAGGCAAAAAGCTTCAATTTGGCAAACGCGAGGAAGTCGGCGTTGCGGCCCACGGAATCGACCCGGCTTTGGTGGATGATCGGGCACTTAACGTGGTGCGTACCCTCAAAGCGGCAGGGTTTGAAGCCTATATCGTCGGTGGTGCGGTACGCGACCTGATGGTCGGCCTGCGCCCCAAAGACTTTGACGTGGCAACCGATGCCACCCCCGAGCAGGTCAAAGGCCTGTTCCGGCGCGCCTTCATCATCGGGCGCCGATTTCGCATCGTGCACGTGGTGTTCGGGCGGGGTCGTGAGAATGATGTGATTGAAGTCTCCACCTTCCGCGCTTACATGGATAACGCTGCCGCTGAAGCCGTATCGGGCAATGAGCTCACCAGCAAAAACGAGCTGGCGGGCATGAAGCATGCGGTGGACGCGTCGGGCCGGGTGTTGCGCGACAACGTATGGGGTCCGCAGGAAGAAGACGCGGTGCGCCGTGATTTCACCATCAACGCCATGTACTACGACCCGGAAACCCAGATCGTGGTTGATTATCACAATGGCATCAAGGACGCCAAAAAACGCGTCATCCGCATGATCGGTGACCCTGCCACCCGCTACCGCGAAGACCCGGTGCGCATCATTCGTGCGGTGCGTTTTGCGGCCAAACTCAGCGGTCTGGGCTTTCAGCTGGAGGCCAAAACTGCGGCGCCGCTGATCAAGTCGCAGGAACTGCTGGCCGATGTGCCGCAGAGCCGTTTGTTTGACGAAATGCTCAAGCTGCTGCAAACCGGTCATTCACTGGCATCCATCGAGCAGCTCAAAGCGCTGGGCATGGCACGTGGCATTTACCCCTTGCTCGATGTGGTGGTGGAGCGTGCCGATCAGACTTTTGTCAAAGCGGCCCTGCTGGATACCGACCGCCGCGTGGGCGAGGGCAAGCCTGTAGCCCCCAGTTTCTTGCTGGCTTGCGCCTTGTGGGCCGATGTGCGTGATGGGTGGGCTCTGCGCATCCAGCAGCGCCAGCACGCGCATCCGGCGCTGCAGGACGCAATTGACGACGTGTTCAATGCCCGCATTGGTGATGTGTCAGGTCGCGGCAAACTGGCCGGCGACATGCGTGAAATCTGGATGATGCAGCCGCGTTTCGAAAAACGCGTCGGCAGTGCCCCGTTTGGCTTGGTGGAGCAGCCGCGTTTTCGCGCTGCCTTTGACTTCATGCGCTTGCGCGCCGATGCCGGTGAGATCGACGTCGTACTGTCCGACTGGTGGCAGGAGTTCAGCATGGCGAGCGACGAACTGCGCCAGGATATGGTGGACCAGGTGCGCGAAGAGCAACAGCAGCGGGCTCGCGTACCGCGTGTGCACAAGGCACCGGTGGCTCGTGATTCAATGCCCGTTACACGCGATGCTGCTCCTGCCGTGGATGATGAGCAAAATCGACCGGACGCTGCCTCAGGCGGCCCGGCCGATTCCGCTGATGCCCCCAAAAAACGCCGCCGCCGCCGGCGGACCAGCGGCCCCAGAGAGGGTGGCGAACAGACGCCAGACGCTGGCGTTTGAGGGGATCTGTGCGCGCCCCGGTCACGGCTTATATCGCGTTGGGTGGCAATCTGGGTGACCCGGGTGTAACCCTTGTCCAGGCGATGGATGACCTGGCGGCCATCATTGGTGTGACACTGATCAGGCGGTCGTCCCTGTACCGTACGGCACCGGTGGGTTCGAGTGGCCCGGACTATGTCAATGCGGTGGTCGAGATTCTGACGATCCTGACGGCGCCCGCACTGCTGACCCAGTTGCAGCAACTGGAGCAAATGGCGGGGCGTAAGCGACCCTACCGCAACGCGCCCCGGACCCTGGATCTTGATGTTTTGACCTATGGCGACGCCTGCGTGGATAGCGCGGCGCTGATCATTCCGCATCCGCGCATGACCGAGCGTGCTTTTGTGCTGCTGCCACTGGCCGAGATCGCGCCACGCAGGGTGAGGGCGGATCAGTTACTGGCCGTTTCCGGACAAGCCATCACGCGCATGACGGATTTCTGAAGTAGGGAATTCCCTTGGCGACAAAGGCTGCAGGGAGACCGTATCCATGGTGCATTCTGTATAGAATGAAAAAACCTTTTGAGAGAAAAAAATCATGCGTTTGAACAATCTTCGAGTTGCCACCAAATTGTGGCTGGCGGTTGGGGGGATCGTTGCATCACTCGCCTTGCTGATCGGATCCGTTTCCATTCAGTTGGCCAACCTGCAGGCGCAAGCTGATACGACGCTGGGTGCCATCAATACGCGGGTCAAGGCGGCCAGTACCTGGGCCGGTCTGACCGAGGCCAATGCGGCGCGCACACTGGCGCTTATCACGGCCTACGATCCGGCGGTTGAGGCCAAGCTCGCTGCCGATATTGCGGCGACGTCGACCAAAATTTCGGTGGTGGAAAAAACCATTGAAGGCATGGCGCTGGGCCAGCAGGAGCAGGCGCAGATGCAGAAAATTGCAGCCAGCCGCAAGACCATGACGGACATCCGCAGCAAGGCCCTGACGCTCAAGCACGATGGCAATAGCGAAGAGGCCTTGAGGACGGTCAACGATCACTACAACCCGGCTGTGACGGCCTATCTGGTCACCTTGCACGAGTTGGTGGACATGGAAGAGGCGGCGATGACCACCTTTGTAGAAGAGGTCAGGCAATCCCGTGCCCTGTTGGTCAAGATTTCAGCCGTGATTTTGGCGCTGGTGTTTGCGGGTATCTTCGCCGGTGCCAGCTTGCTGATCCGTTCCATCCGGCGCTCGCTGCTTCAGGCCAATGAGTTGGCGTCCAGCATCGCGCAAGGCGACCTGAGTATGCAGATTGATACCTCGCGCGGCGACGAGTTTGGCGACCTGATGAAGTCGCTCGCCGCCATGAACGAGTCCCTGGGACGCATGGTGCACCAGGTGCGCCAGAGCACCGACAGCATTGCCACCGCCAGCGCGGAGATTGCCAGTGGCAATAACGATCTGGCCCAGCGTACCGAACAGACCTCCAGCAATCTGCAGTCCACGGCCTCCAGCATGGACCAATTGACCACCACTGTGCAACACAGTGCCGACAACGCACGTCAGGCCAGCACGCTGGCTGCGAACGCCTCCCTGGTGGCGGAGAAGGGTGGGGCGGTGGTCAAGCAGGTGGTCTTCACCATGGAAGAGATCAACGTCAGCAGCAAAAAAATCTCCGACATCATTGGCGTGATTGACGGTATTGCCTTTCAAACCAATATTTTGGCGCTCAATGCGGCGGTGGAAGCGGCGCGTGCCGGTGAACAGGGCCGTGGGTTTGCCGTGGTCGCCAGCGAAGTACGCAGCCTGGCGCAACGCAGCGCCGAAGCGGCCAAAGAAATCAAGATGCTGATTGGCACCTCGGTCGAGAAGGTGGCGTCCGGCACCAAACTGGTCTCGGATGCCGGCACCACCATGAGCGACATTGTTCAGTCGGTGCGCAAGGTGGCCGATGTAATTGGCGAGATCACCGCTGCGTCCGCCGAGCAAAGCTCGGGTATTGCCCACGTCAACCAGGCGATTGGCAATCTCGACCAGATGACGCAGCAAAATGCCGCGTTGGTAGAAGAAAGTGCGGCTGCGGCCGAAAGCCTGCGGGAGCAAGCCAGTCAGTTGGCGCAGGCCGTGGCGGTGTTCAAAATCAGTGGAACAGCGGTGACTGTGTCGGCGCGCCCCATCCGGGACATCACGCCACGCGCCAAGGCACTCCCGCACAAGCGCCCCCAACTGCTGCCAACAGCTAAACGCGCGCCGGCTCTAGGCAACGCCAGCGCACCGGGTCCTGTCAAAAAACCGCTTGCTCTGGTGAATACCCGCTCATCCATCCCACTCAAAAAACCGATTGCGGTGGCTGCAACCGTCAAATCTATGCCAGCCAAGCGGGTACCCGTTGTCAGTCAGGCGGCCGATGCGGATTGGGAGACTTTCTGAGACCTTGCGGGAAAGACCGTCGCCCCATGAAGTAGATCAGATCAGTTCGGCGATCAGTTCAATTTCAACGCAGGCACCCATCGGGATTTGTGCCACGCCAAAAGCGCTGCGGGCGTGTGCTCCCTTGCTCCCAAAGACCTCACCGATCAGATCGCTCGCGCCGTTGGTTACCAGATGTTGCTCGGTGAAGTCGCCGGTGGAGTTGACGAGGGACATGAGTTTGACGATGCGCTTGACGCGGTTGAGGTCGCCCACTGCCGCGTGCAAAGTGCCCATCAGGTCAATGGCAATGGCTCGCGCGGCCGCATTGCCTTCTTCGGTCGTCATGTTTTTGCCGAATTGGCCGACCCAGGGTTTGCCGTCCTTTTTGGCGATGTGGCCGCTCAAAAAAACCAGATTACCGGTTTGAACAAAAGGCACATAAGCCGCCATCGGAATAGCCACGGGCGGCAGGGTGATATGGAGTTCGGTCAGTTTGGCGTAAATGCTCATGATGCGTCCTTCTGGGTTATTTTATGAATGAAATTGGCCTCTAGCCCTTGCTGCATAAGCGCAAGCAGCTATTTAATTAATAGCGTCCTGGCTTCGCGACTGGCTCTGGCCTTGTGCTTGACGCTGGCCTGGCGGCTGGGTTTGTTCCTGTATTTTTGGCCGGTCACTGGCCTGATTTTCGTTGAATATCGACTCTACGGTGACACCGACAGACAGCGTGTGGCTGGCGCCGCCCTGGATGACGCCGCGTATCGGCGACACGTCAGCAAAATCCCGGCCGGTGGCGAGCGTCACATAGTCTTCCCCTGGCGAGTGCCAGCCGGACCGGTTGTTGGTCGGGTCCAGCTCGCACCAACGCTCATCCGGTGGCAGATCGGGCACATAGACGGCACACCAGGCGTGTGATGCGTCGCTACCTTTGAGCTTGACCGTGCCGGGTGCCGGTTGGGTGAGCAAATAGCCGCTGACATAGCGCGCCGGGAGGCCCATGGCACGCAGACAGGCAATCATGATGTGGGCGAAATCCTGGCATACCCCTTTGCGCTGCGCCAGCGCCGCCAGCGCCGGGGTGTTGACCTGGGTACTCTCGCTCTCATAAGTAAAGTCGGTGTGAATGCGCCGCATCAGGTCCTGCGCTGCCGCCAACACGCTGGTGCCTGGCGCAAAACTGGGTTGCGCATAGGCGGCAAACTCAGGGTGCCGGGGGCAGCAGGGCGAGGCAAATACAAATTCGCTCGCGGCATCAAAACGGCCACCGGACTGATAACGAAAGAGCTCCCTGGTTTGCTCCCAGCTGATGCGGCTCACGGGCAGTGCTCGAGTCTCGGTAGAAACCACACTGTGCGCCACCACCAATAGTTGCGTGTGCGGCGTCTGGAGCGAAAAAAAACAGCGGGCGTTGCCAAAGACGTCCAGGGTTTGCCTGGTTTGGGCGGGGGTCGGGCTGATATGCAACGAATGACTCAGCAACTGCTGGTGCCGGGTATTCAGGGGTTGCAGATAGGCCATATGCTGCGCAGTTTCCACGGCAGGCAGATAGTCATAGCGGGTTTCGTGGGTAATTTGCAGCTTCATCAGGTCCCCACGCTCTATTTGGACTCAATCGAGTGGGTGAAATAGGTGCTACTGATCGCGTCTGACAGGTTGAAGGCCGCCGTCGTGTATTGCCTCAGCAAATCGTTCAGGGCCAGGAAATAGGACGATTCAGAACCCGGTTCAGTACCGGGTGCGGCGCCTGGTGTGGCGTGGTTAGGCCGGGTTTCGCACAATTGCGCCAGGCTCCAGGCTGCGGGGTCGGGCACCCGCAGGGACAAGGCACTCAGTTCCTCGGACTCACTGCCGGCCAGTTGGGCCAGCAACCCGCGCAGTGTGTGGGCCACCGAGGCCAGCGAATGGGGGTGCTCATGGCCCTGCACCAGCAAGTCGATCAGGGCGGCCAGATCGCGGCTTTGCGGGTATTGCGCCTGAAAGGTGATGCGGCTGTCAAACAGTTCCATCATGGCGTCAAAGCCGCCCGCCGTGTGCACCGAGCCGGTCTCGAAGCCGCGCGCCAGTGCGGACGCCAGAAAACCCAGGCGCTCAATGTGGCGGCCAATGCTCAGCAAGCGCCAGCCGTCGTCGCGCATCATGCGGTCGGTCTGCGCGCCGGTGATGGCCGCCATGTGGTCACTGGTATTTTTCAGCACCTGCAGGGCTTGCCGCGACGAAAAGTCACCGCTGCGGATGTGCTCGGTACAGCTTGCGAACAGTTCTTCTTCGGCCCGTACGATCAGGCGCCAATGTTCTTGCGACAAGCGTTCGCGCACGGTAGAGCCCGCCATTTTGAGGGCCCGCAGCTGGTAGCCGACACTGGTGGCTCCCTCGGTGCTGCCCAGGCTTGTGATCAGTGCGTGCTCAAAGACGCGGCGCTCGTCGGCGGCCGATGGCACGCCCGACAGCACCAGGGTATTGGCAACGGCCATGTTACTGAGCCACGCCAGCAGCGGCCGTGACGATTGCGCTTCCCCGTTGAGGCATTCAAGCGTCAGGCGGGCCAGCCGGATCGCATTTTCGGCGCGCTCGGTATAGCGGCCCAGCCAGAAAAGATTTTCTGCCGCCCGGCGGGTGACCAGCCCTTTGCGCTGCGCCAGCGAGGCGGGTGTCAGGTGCGGCGGCAGCAAAGTGGTGTTGTCAACCGCACCGCGGGTCAGCGCCCAGACGTCGGCACTGCTGCCGCCATGTTGCATGCTGGCAATTTCTGCCCCGGCACCGGCCACACGCGCCAGTCCGCCCGGCAGCACGCGCCAGGACTGCGCTCCATCCGCCACGGCAAACACCCGCAGCATGAGCGAACGCGGCACCACCCGTCCATCTGGCCCACTTGAAGGGGTACCTGGCGCTGACGCCTGCCAGCTTGGCATTTGCGACAAGGGGATATAGGCCTGCACTGTGTGTTCTTCGCTTTGCCGCACAATGCGGCCGGCCCATTCGTCAAGTTCGCGCGCTGACAGGGAGCGACCCATCACAGAATCAAAGCTGTCGTAGCTGGGTGAGCCCGGGTAAGTGGGCTTGATGGTGCAGTCACGCAGGCGGGGCAGGGCTTCTTCCATGGCTGAGCGCTCTCCGCACCACCAGGTAGGCAGGGCGGGTAGCTGCAGTTCCTCGCCCAGCAGGTGACGCGATAACGCCGGCAAAAAGCCCAGCAGGGCGGGGGACTCCAGAAAGGCGGAACCCGGTGCGTTGGCTACCAGCAGATTGCCGGCGCGGATGACCTGCAGCAGACCCGGCACGCCTAAAGTTGAATCGGGGCGCAGCTCGAGCGGGTCCAGGTACTCATCATCGACCCGTTTGAGCAGGCCATGCACCGGCACCAGGCCTTTGAGTGTCTTGAGGTAGAGGTGCTCGTCGCGCACGATCAGATCACTGCCTTCGACCAGGGTCAAGCCGAGGTAGCGCGCCAGGTAAGCATGTTCAAAATAGGTTTCGTTGTAGGGGCCGGGGGTAAGCAGCGCCAGGTGCGAGTTCGCTCCTGCCGGGCTCATCTGCATCAGGCTGTCTATCAGTGCACGGTAGGTGCCGGCCAGACGCTGCACGCGCAGGGCCTCGAACGCCTGGGGAAACTGGCTGGAGATAGCCAGCCGGTTTTCCAGCAAATAGCCCAATCCTGACGGCGCCTGGCAACGCTGGCTGACCACCCACCAGTTGCCATCCGGCCCGTGTGCCAGGTCAAAAGCGGCAATATGCAGGTGGGTGCCACCCACGGGCTTTACGCCATGCATGGCCCGCAAGTAGCCGGGGTGCCCCTGCACCAAAGCGGGTGGCAGCAAGCCCTGGGTCAGCAACTGTTGTGGCCCGTAAACGTCGGCCATCACCTGCTCCAGCAGTCGCATGCGTTGCGTGATGCCGGCCGCTATCTGTTGCCAGCTGTCGGGCTCAATAATCAGGGGAAACAGATCCAGCGACCAGGGGCGCTGCGGTCCGCCTTCATCGGCATACACGTTGTAGCTGACACCGTTGTCGCGGATTTGGCGCTCCAGGCTGGTCGCACGCTGGTTCAGGGCAAGCGCCCTGTTGTCTGCCATGTTTTCAAAGAATTGAGCCCAAGCCCCCGTCAATTGAGCATCATCAGCTATTAAATTTGTAGCAATGACATCGGTTTGACCGGCACTGGCAGTTGCCGTACCGCGCAACTCGTCAAAATGACCAGAGGCAGCCACACAGTCCATTGCCATGGTCTGTATGTTGGGTCACCTGCGCGCTCGTGCCCCCAATCACTTCTGTTGGCTCGGGCTGTCCAGGTTCATGGCTGCGACATACGCGACAACCGCGTCGATGTCGGTGTCCGTCATTAGCCGGGTACTGGCTGCCATGAGCGGGTCCACCCTGATACCGGTTCCCGCCCGGTAGCGCTGCAGCGTTATGCGCAGGTAATCCGGCTGCTGCCCGGCGATGCGGGCAAATTTTTCGTTACCCCGTCCATCTTCGCCGTGACAACGCCAGCAGATCTTGCTGAAGTAGTCCTTGCCCCTAGCGGCAAGCGCGGGGTTTGAAGCGGGCTTGTATATAACCTTTTGGCTGGCATAGAACAACACCATCCCGATCTTTTCGTCGTTGTTCATCGCCTTGATCATGCCTTCCATGAATTCATTGCGGCGCCGACCATCCGCGAACTTGCGCAGTTGTTCGATCAGGTACGCCGGGTTTTGACCGGCCAGATTGGGGATATCCGGCTTGAGGCTGTTGCCCCCTTCACCGTGGCAGTTGGAGCAGACCGCCGCGACTTTCCGTCCGGTCTTGAGGGTGGTGTCGGTCAGTTTGGCGTCGCTCTCTACTTCCTTCAGCCGGGCCGGCAAATCAATATCGGCCGCTCCTCGCGCCCGGGCTGACTGCGCGATGGCAGGTGCAACCACGGTATACATACACAATCCAGCGAGAAGCGCTGCAAGCAATCGGATTGAAGCCACAAATACTCCCATTCAGTTCAGGTTATTCTAGATGACACACAACAGAATGGACGCCCCCGGTCATTACATATCTAGCGTGCCGTGGTTCAGGGCAGACACCCTGCCAAGGTTATAGCGCCTGGGTCAGCATGTCGCGGTAGTCATCCGCAGTGGCGATCCGGGGCCCGGTCTTGTGGCAATGGTCGAGCATGGCGCCGGTGATGATTTTGTCAAACAGGGTGGTTTGCACGCCCATGGCAGCCAGCCCGCTGGGCAGACCCAGCCGTGCGTTCATGTCTTTGATAGCGTCCGGTAGGTCCCCAGCAGACGCCAAACCCATGGCATGTGCCATGCGCTGCAGACGCTGTTCTTTCTGAATCGATTCGGCGGCCGCGTTGAACCGGATCACGGCGGGCAGGAACATGGCGTTCAAAGTGCCGTGGTGCAGGCGGGGATCCACCCCACCCAGGCTGTGGCTGAGCGAATGCACGCAGCCCAGCCCTTTCTGGAAAGCCATGGCGCCCTGCATCGAGGCACTCATCATGTTCAGGCGCGCTTCCCGGTCAGCACCGTCGAGCGTGGCGCGTTCGATGTGTGCCCAGCCGCGTGTCAGGCCATCCAGCGCAATGCCATCGGCCGGCGGGTTGAAGGCCGGGGCCATGAAGGTTTCCATACAGTGCGCGATGGCGTCCATACCGGTGGCCGCGGTCAGCATGGGTGGCAAGCCCAGCGTGAGTTCGGGGTCGCAAATGGCGGCCTTGGGCACCAGATGCCACGAGTGAAACCCCAGCTTGCGGTGGTCGTCCACGATGAGGATGGCGCCGCGCGCTACTTCGCTGCCGGTGCCGCTGGTGGTGGGTACGGCAATCAGCGGGGCGACACGTTCCGTAATGCGCGGCGAGCCGCCTTCGATCGTGGCGTAGTGGGTCAACGGGCCTTCGTGCGTTGCCGCAATCGCCACCCCTTTGGCGCAATCGATGGCCGAACCGCCGCCGACGGCGATCAGACCATCGCAGTTTTGTGCTTTGTATACCGCAGCGGCGGCGCGCACGGCGGCCTCGGTCGGGTTGGACGGCGTCTGGTCAAACACCGCAACGGTCATGCCGGGCAGCGCATCCAGCGCTTTTTGCAAAATACCCGCCGCTTTGACGCCGGGGTCGGTCACGATCAGCGGGCGGCTGATGCCGACCCGCTCGCACTCCTGTTTGAGCAGTTTGATGGCACCAAAATCGAACTGGATTTGAGTCACGTAGTAGATAAGTGCCATGGCGTTTTGCGGTGTAGGATTAAAACTGCACTTTAACAAGAACAGCCACTGCCATGAGTCACCACCGTAACCCGCGCGCCTTGCTGACACCCGCCATGCACAGCGTGCTGGACCGCATCGCACGCGCCGCGCAAGTGCCACTGCATGCACTCACGCCCCAGCAGGCGCGCGCCGCCTATGAGTTGGGCGCGGGTGTGCTGGAAATTGCATCGCCCAAACTGCAACGGGTTGAGAGTTTCACCATTCCTGCCCGTGATGGCTTTGACTTGCCGGTGCGGCTCTATGCGCCGTCAAGCGAACAATTGCCAGTGCTCATTTATTTCCACGGTGGCGGTTTCACCATTGGCAGCTTGGCCACGCACGATGTGCTGTGCCGGACTTTGAGCCAGCTGGCGCACTGCGCGGTTCTGTCGGTGGACTATCGCCTGGCACCTGAACATAAATTTCCGGTAGCGCATAACGATGCCTGGGACGCCGTACAGTGGGTCGCCCGCCAGGGTGAAAGCCTTGGCCTGGACGCCAGCCGCATCGCGCTGGGCGGCGACAGCGCCGGTGGCACGCTGGCCGCCGCTTGCGCGCTGCAAGCCCGCGACGCCGCTTTGCCACTGGCCCTGCAGCTGCTGTTTTACCCCGGTTGCACGGCGCACCAGGACACGCCTTCGCACAAAACCTTCGCCCATGGCTTTGTACTGGAAGAGCCGCATATCACCTACTTTTTCAACCATTACCTGCGCACCGTGGCTGATCGCAATGACTGGCGCTTTTCACCCCTGACTGCGCCGGATGTGGAGGGCGTGGCACCCGCGTGGTTCGGCTTGGCCGAATGTGACCCGCTGGTGGATGAAGGCGTTTTGTACGCCGATAAACTGCGTGCCGCCGGTGTGCCGGTGGATCTGGAAATTTATCGCGGTGTGGTGCATGAATTCATCAAGATGGGTCGCGCCATCCCCGAAGCCCACCGGGCCCACGCCGACGCTGCACGCGCCCTTAAAAACGCTTTTCAATCGAATGACCACCATGACTGACGCCACCCGCCAGGATTTCCGTTTTTTTCACCGTCTGCGCGTGCGCTGGGCCGAGGTGGACATGCAGAAGATTGTCTTCAACGCGCACTATCTGATGTACTTTGACACCGCCATGGCCGACTATTGGCGCGTCCTGGCCTTGCCCTATGACACCAGCATGCAGGCACTGCAAGGCGATCTGTACGTCAAAAAGGCCACCGTCGAATACCACGCGTCGGCGCGGGTGGACGACCAACTGGACGTGACACTCAAATGCAGCCGCATCGGCACCTCGTCGATTGTGTTCACGGGCGCTATTTTTCGGGGGGAAGAGCACCTGATCAGCTGCGAACTGATTTACGTGTTTGCCGACCCGGCCACGCAAACCGCGAAGCCGGTACCGGCTGCTTTGCGCGAGATCATGGTGGGGTACGAGGCATTCGAGCCGATGGTGCGGGTCGAGCTGGGCACCTGGCAGACACTAGGACCCGAAGCCAGAAAAGTTCGTACCGAGGTATTCCTGGAAGAGCAACGCATTCCGGTTGAGATGGAATGGGACGAAGCCGACGCTACCGCCGTGCACGCGCTGGCCCGCAACCGGCTGGGCCTGCCCGTGGCCACAGGGCGTCTGCTGCAGCACGCCCCCGGCGTGAGCCGCATCGGCCGCATGGCCGTCAACCGTGTGTTGCGGGGCTCCAACGTGGGGCGCGACGTGCTGCGGGCATTGATGCAGGCAGCGACCCAGCGCGGCGACCATGAAGTGCTGCTGCACGCGCAACGCACGGCCGAAGGCTTTTATGCCCGCTTGGGTTTTTTGCCGCGCGGCGAGCCGTTTGAAGAAGCCGGCATCGTGCACATCGAAATGTTCCACGCGCTGCCTCCGGGCTAGGCGTGGCGAGTCCCTAAATATCGGCCAACAAGGGGTAAGGCGGCGGCGCCACGACCAGCGCCGGGCCGCTGGCACTGCCCAGATGCAGTCCGCCGGCTTCCACGGCCGATACCTGCAACACAACGATGGCGTCAAAGCCGCCGGCTTGTGAGTCCGAAGGAACAGCCGCTGCCTGCGCCACGATGCCGCAAGGCTGGGTGGCATCACCGGGCTGAAACACTTCGTCGCCCGCCTTCATGGGTGCGTCCGCATGTGCCAGATAGGCGCGGCGCTTCAGGGTGCCGCGAAACTGGCTACGCGCCACCACTTCCTGGCCGGGGTAGCAGCCTTTTTTGAAATTCACGCCACCGACCGACTCGTAGTTCAGCATTTGCGGCACGAAGGCTTCCACAATGGGCGCGCTGATCATGGCGATACCGCTGCGCACTTCCCCCCAGTACCAGTCTTGCGCGCTCAGGGCTGCGCCGGCGGGGGCCGCTTCAGCCACCGGAGCCAGCCACAGCGCCCGGCGCGCGCCGTCGGCCGGGTATAAAAAGACCACGGTTGCATTGCCAATATCGACCTTGGCCCAGGCCGGCTGTGCGTCAGAAGCTATTGAATCTATAGCATCACCGGCCAAGCCAAACAGCGCATAGTCGGCGCTGGCGTCCGTCAGCTTCGCCTTGGCACGCAGGACGAACATGGACAGACGTTTGAGCGTGGCACTCAGAATGTCCCGACTGCACACCAGCAGAATCTCGGTGGGGCTGCGTTTGAAGCCATAGAAGCTGGCCTGCATCCGGCCTTTGGCCGAGCAAAAGCCTGCCAACCGCGCCTCGGACAAGCCCAACAATGAAAAATCCTGGGTTAGCTGCCCCTGAAGAAATTTGGCGGCATCGTCACCTTCCACCCGGATAACGCCCAGATGGGCCAGTGGCGCGATGCCATTGAGTTTGATTTGCATGGTGTGAATTATCATCCCCCATCGATTTCATGGAAGGCTATAGGGCTGTGCGTCGTCTCTTCAAATTATTTATCGTGTTGGCGGCCTTGCTGGGCGGCGGCGCTGCCTGGTGGCTGAACCAAAGTCTGGCCTTGAACGCCGAGACGGTTGACCTCTCGGTCGAGCCGGGCACCTCCGTGCGTGCCGTGGCGCAGGCGGTAAGTGATGCGGGGGTGCAGGTCAACCCAGCCCTGTTGTATTGGTGGTTTCGCCTGTCGGGGGAGGCTCGCCAGATCAAGGCCGGCAGTTATGAAATTGAACGCGGCGCCACGCCCTACAGCTTGTTGCGAAAACTCGTGCGCGGCGAAGAGTCGCTGCGAGCCGTGACACTGGTGGAGGGCTGGAATTTCATCCAGGTCCGTGCAGCGCTCTTAAAAGAAGAGCAGCTCAAGCCTGATACACAAGGGCTAGCGGCTGATTCGATCATGAATTCTCTGGGGAAACCGGGTGTCCATCCGGAGGGCCGTTTTTTCCCCGACACCTATACCTACGCCAAAGGCAGCAGCGATCTGGCGGTACTCAAGCGTGCGATGCGGGCCATGGACAAAAGGCTGGCGGCGGCCTGGAGCCAGCGCCTGCCCGATACACCGCTGAAAACGCCGGAGCAGGCCTTGATTCTGGCCAGCATTGTCGAGAAGGAAACCGGGCGTGCCAGTGACCGCGCCATGATTGCCGGTGTTTTTGTCAACCGGCTGCGCCTCGGCATGATGCTGCAGACCGATCCCACGGTCATCTACGGTTTGGGTGAAGACTTTGACGGCAACCTGCGCCGTCGCCACCTGCAAGCCGACACGCCGTGGAACACCTACACCCGCAGCGGTTTGCCGCCAACCCCGATTGCCATGCCGGGCAAGGCGGCGCTGCTGGCGGCGGTGCATCCCGCGTCCACCAAGGCGTTGTATTTTGTGTCGCGCGGCGACGGCACCAGCCAGTTCAGCGCCAGCCTGGAAGAGCACAATCGGGCCGTCAATAAATACCAGCGTGGACAGTAACGTAAATAGAAGCGGCATATGGCAATGGGTGGACTCTTTATCAGTTTCGAAGGCATTGATGGCGCAGGCAAATCCACGCACATCGACGCTCTGGCGCAGGCGTTCCGGGCGCAGGGCAGGGCGGTAACCCTCACCCGCGAGCCGGGCGGTACACCGCTGGCTGAAAAACTGCGCGCCATGGTGCTGAACGATGCGATGGATGCCATGACCGAGGCTTTGCTGGTATTTGCGGCCCGGCGTGATCACCTGCAGCAACTGATCGAGCCCGCCCTGGCCCGGGGCGATGTCGTATTGTGCGACCGGTTTACCGATGCGACCTTCGCCTACCAGGGCGGCGGCCGGGGATTTGATCTGAAAATGCTATCAATTATGGAGCAATGGGTTCAGACAGCACGAGGGCTGGAGGCTGATTTTGTTCGGCAGCCCGATTTGACCGTGTGGTTTGATCTGCCCGCCGAAATCGCGGCGCAGCGCTTGGCGGGGGCTCGAACACCGGACAAATTCGAGGCCCAGCCGGTCGAGTTTTTCAGGCGTGTGTCAAACGGCTACCTGAATCGCATGACGGCTTGCCCCGCTCGTTTCGCCCGGATTGCCGCTGACAACACGCGCGAAGCCGTCTGGCTGGACGTCATAAAAGCGGTCCAGGCCAGAGGATGGCTGGCATGAGCGGTACCGCTGTCGCCCCCTGGATTGCAGCACAAGCCACACAGCTGTTAGCGCAACGCGGCCACGCCTGGCTGCTGGCGGGTCCGTCCGGACTGGGTCAATACAGTCTGGCGCTGGAGCTGGTTCGCGCCTGGCTTTGCGACCACCCGACGGCGCAGGGCGCTTGTGGCACCTGCGGCAGCTGCCACGCCATTGACGTGCACACCCATGCCGATTTATGCGTGCTGATGCCGGAGACGGTGATGCTGGAGCTGGGCTGGCCCTTGAGTGAAAAGGCACAGTCCGACATTGACGATAAAAAACGCAAGGCCAGCAAGGAGATTCGGGTCGACGCCATGCGTGATGCCGTGGAGTTTTCGCAGCGCACCAGTGCCCGGGGCCGGGGCAAGGCGGTGCTGGTGTTTCCCGCTGAACGCATGAACAACGTGACCGCCAATGCGCTGCTCAAGACGCTGGAAGAACCGCCGGGGGATGTGAAGTTTGTGCTGGCCAGCGACGCAGCCCACCAACTGCTGCCCACCATTCGCAGCCGTTGTCTGGGACACAGCATGGTCTGGCCGGACGTCACAAGTTCTCTGAAGTGGATTGAAGGGCAGGGCATCCCCCCGGCGCAAGCTGGCGTGATGCTGCGCGCCGCCGGTGGGCGCCCCGAGGACGCTTTGCTGTTTTCCCAATCAGGACGCGACGCACAAGCCTGGGTCAAACTGCCCAAAGCGATGGCGCGGGGCGACGTGAGCGTGTTGAAAGACTGGTCGCCAGCGCAAACGGTGGACGCCTTGCACAAGCTGTGTCACGACGTGCTGGCGGTCAAAACCGGTGCCAGTCCCCGATTTTTTGAGGCCGCTGACCTGCCCGCAGGCGGCTCTCTGGCAGCTTTGACGGCCTGGGCTAGGGCGCTGGCCACCACCACGCGCACCGTGGAGCATCCCTTTAATGGCGGCTTGATGCTGGAAGCGCTTGTGAGCCAGGCCCAAAACGCCCTAAACTCAAGGCATTAAATTATTTGCCATGAGTGACCCATCTCCATCCACCCCACGCCCCAGCGTCATCCAATTGGCGATCAAGGAAAAGGCTGCTCTCTATGCGGCTTACATTCCCCTGTTTTCTGAAGGTGGGATCTTTATTCCCATAGCGCGCGAGTACCAGCTGGGCGATGATGTCTATGTGTTGCTGTCGCTGCCAGAAGACCCGCAGCGTTACCCCGTGGCGGGCAAAGTGGCATGGGTAACACCAGCCAAAGCCTCCAACAATCGTACACAGGGCATTGGCATCCAGTTTCCCAAAGACGAGAAGTCTCGCATGCTCCGGCTCAAAATTGAAGAAATTCTGGGTGCCCACATGGCCTCTGATCGTCCCACGCAAACCATTTAAGCCTTAAGCGTTCCTGCTGGCAGCTGGTTTGGCTTCATCTGACTCCCTATGTTTACCGATTCACACTGTCATTTGACCTCATCCGAATTCGCGGCAGAACTGCCGGCCATCCGGCAGGCCATGGCCCAGGCGCAGGTGGATCGTGCCTTGTGCATCTGTACCACGCTCGAAGAATTTCCCGCTGTTCAGGGGCTGGCCGCCCGCTTTGATAACTTCTGGGCGACGGTTGGCGTCCATCCCGACAATGAAGACGTCACCGAGCCCAGCCTGCAGGATCTATTGACCTTGGGTCGTATGCCGCGCGTGGTCGGGATTGGCGAAACCGGGCTTGATTATTACCGGCTGGGTGATCGCAGCGTGGCCGATATGGGCTGGCAGCGCGACCGGTTTCGCACCCACATTCGAGCCGCGAAGCAGCTCAAGCTACCGCTGGTCATCCATACGCGTAGCGCTTCTGACGATACTTTGGCGATTCTTCGGGAGGAGGGGGAAGACGGCGGGCCAGTTTGTGCGGGCGGTGTATTTCATTGTTTTACCGAAACTACCCAAGTGGCACGTGCGGCGCTCGACCTAGGATTTTATATCTCTTTTTCCGGTATTTTGACCTTCAAGAATGCACAGCACTTGCGCGATGTCGCTGCGTTTGTGCCACTTGATCGCTTGCTGATTGAAACCGACAGCCCCTACCTGGCGCCCGTTCCGTACCGCGGAAAAATCAACAATCCTTCGTTCGTGCCTTTTGTTGCAGCCCAGTTGGCTGAGCTCAAGCAATGTCCGGTTGGACAAATCGCCGAGATCACCAGTCGTAACTTTGAGACGCTGTTCAAAGGGGTTCTTCGGTGAAGAATTGCCGCCTTCAAAATATCAGGTATTACTTTAAGAGTTTTGCATATCTGATTGTTTTATATAGTTATTCTGTTTGCCAGGCGGGTTCATTTGACGATTTTTTCACGGCTATCAAGCGCGACGATGCCGCGACGGTTACGGCATTGCTGAACCGGGGTTTTGACGCCAATACGCTCAATCCGGCCGGTGAACATGGTCTGTTGCTCGCGGTGCGGGAGCCTTCGCTCAAGGTGATTGCGGTCCTGATCAACTGGCCTAAAACCAATGTCGAAACGCGTAACGGGCAGGACGAAAGCCCGCTCATGCTGGCTTCGCTGCAAGGTCTGACGGAGGTTTGCCAGCAACTGATTGCCAAAGGCGCTGATGTCAACAAACCGGGCTGGGCACCGCTGCATTACGCCGCCACGCGCGGACATCTTGCGGTGATGACCTTGTTGCTGGATAACCATGCCTATATAGACGCGGCATCGCCGAACGGCAGCACGCCGCTCATGATGGCGGCGCACTATGGCACGCCAGCCGCAGTGAAGCTGCTACTGGAGGCTGGCGCCGACCCGATGCTCAAGAACGAGCAGGGTTTGTCAGCCATCGATTTCGCCCAACGCGCCAATCGTCTGGACTCGGCCAAGATCATCGCCACCTTTGTCCGTGGCCGCCAGCCCAAGGGAACATGGTGAAGTTACTTTAAAACGTACTTCATACGATGTATAGCAACGCAAGCTGTTGATTTCATTGGAAATTCTTTCATTTAAAGATAAAAAAATGGGGATTTGTACACAGTGCTAAGAGGCTTATCCACTACGGATGAAACAAAGTTACTGGTTTGCCGACGTTGATCTGCTTTCCATGGCGCGAGGCACCATCCGTAGCAGGCATCGACCCAGCACGCGACGGGGCAGGGCTGACAGGCATGCTCTGCGCCATCATGGGGGGCATACCCCCCATACCCCTTTGACCCCGTGCACGCGGCCCGCTGTAGCCGTTCTGGACCTCCCAAGCGTGGTACAGGCGATCAGTGAAGGCACTCATTGCAGCACCCCCGACACCTGATGAACCGTATTCATTTGCTGAACCGAGCGCACCAAGTGCAAACGAGAACCCAAGCCATCAAGCCAACGCGCCGCGGCCGCCGCATCGACCCCGCCAGTGAGCGCCGACCGTTCGGCAACGTCCACCAGCCAGGCACACGCCGCAATGGTGCGATCCACAGTTTCCAAGTCCACAGTGGCATCGTTGATCAAGCTCATGATGCACCCCCGACCTGAAACCGGAAGGGCGCCACCAGACGCTTTTTCCTAGCCTCAGACACCGCATCCGGATCATCCGAAAGCTGTGCCAAGAGATTGGCCTTGAGCGCGTCCTGAAACGCCAGCAGCGCACCAGCAAACATCAACTGGGTAGGCTCTTGACCCGGCTGGCCCAACGCCACCAGAAACGGACGCAGATCGTCACACGCCCTAATAGCGTTGACGGCCAGCCCTTTAAGGTTCGGATCACTCAGCGTGTTGCCGCCGACCGAAAACTGACCCACTTGAGGCCACTGTGCCGCTTCAAAACTGACCCAGGTGTTTTACTTGCCTTGCCTAAATTTTGGGCAGGGGACAAACAAGGTGATCACCATGGAAATGTTGGGAAGAATTCGACGGATGTATTTGCGCGACAAGGTGTCGCTGCATGAAATCACCAAGCGCACGGGCTTGTCGCGCAACACGGTGCGACGCTGGCTGAGAACGCCAGAGGCTGTGCAAGTGCCGGCCTACAGCAGGGAGGCGGGGTTTAGCAAGCTCAGCGGGTTTATGACCGAGCTGGAACAGTCGCTCAAGGCCGATGCGCTGCGGCCCAAGCAGAATCGACGCACGGGGCGCGCATTGTTTGCGCAAATAAAGGCCAGTGGCTATGTCGGTGGCTACACCCGTGTCACCGACTTCATCCGTGCCTGGCGTGCCAGCGCTGGCAAAGACGTAAAAGCCTTTGTGCCGTTGAAGTTCGATCTGGGGGAGGCATTCCAGTTCGACTGGAGCGAAGAAGGCTTGGTGGTGGGTGGCATTTATCACCGGATGCAGGTCTCGCACATGAAGCTGTGCGCGAGTCGCGCCTTCTGGCTGGTGGCCTACCCCAGCCAGGGCCACGAGATGCTGTTCGATGCCCATACGCGCTCCTTTACGGCGCTGGGCGGGGTCGCCAGGCGAGGCATCTACGACAACATGAAGACGGCGGTGGACAAGGTCAAGAAGGGCAAGGGCCGGATCGTGAATGCCCGCTTTGCCGTGATGTGCGCGCACTACCTGTTTGACGCCGACTTTTGCAACGTCGCCAGTGGCTGGGAGAAGGGTGTGGTCGAGAAGAACGTGCAGGACAGCCGCAGGCGTATCTGGTTGGACGCCCAGCAGCGTCAATTTGGCAGCTTTGCCGAGCTCAACGCCTGGCTGGGCGAGAGGTGCCGCACCCTATGGAGCGAGATCCGTCATCCCGAGTACAAGCACTTCAGTGTGCTGGAAATGCTGGAGCAAGAACGCTCTGAGCTCATGCCCATGCCAACGGCGTTTGATGGTTACGTCGAGCGGTCTGCGAAAGTATCGAGCACTTGCTTGGTGGCGGTGGCACGTAACCGCTACTCGGTGCCGTGTGAATTGGCAGGCCAGCGCGTGAGTACCCGGCTGTACCCCAACCGGGTCGAGATTGCCAGCGACGAGGCCATCGTGGCCAGCCATGAGCGCCTGGCCGACCGGGGTCACATCTGCTACGACTGGCAGCACTATATTGCGCTGGTACAGCGCAAGCCCGGCGCCCTGCGTAACGGCGCCCCCTTTGCCGACATGCCGCCACCCTTGCAACGCTTGCGCCAAGGGCTGATGCGTCGCGACGGGGGCGACAAGATCATGGCGCAGGTGCTCAACTGCGTGTCCAGCCATGGCCTGGAGGCGGTGCTGGTGGCGGTGGAATCGGTGATCGAATCTGGGGTGCTCAGCACCGAACATATCCTCAACGTCTTGGCGCGACTCAATGCCACGCCCATGCCCGAATCCGTTGAGAGCAGTTTGCAACTCAAAGAGGTGCCAGTCGCCAACACAGACCGATATGACAGCCTGCGTACCGACGTCCTGGTGGAGGTGGGCCATGCGTGATATCACGACCGAGCTCAAAGAACTGCGCCTGCACGGCATGGCTGGGGCCTGGGATGAATTGACAACACACGAGGGCAAGCCCACCGATGTGGGCGTACAAACCTCCCGTTGGCTGATCGAACATTTGCTGCAAGCCGAACACGCACAGCGGGCCTTTGCCTCGGTACGCCACCAGATGAAGGTGGCCAAGTTTCCACTGCATCGTGACCTGGCGGGCTTTGACTTCGAGGCCTCCAAGGTGGATCAAAAACTGGTCAAGCAACTCGCCACGCTGGACTTCACTGACAGCGCACAAAACGCCGTGCTCATTGGCGGGCCGGGCACCGGCAAGACGCACCTGGCCACGGCCATTGGGGTGGCTGGCATCGCCGCCAAAGGCAAGCGGGTACGCTTCTATTCCACGGTCGATTTGGTCAATGAGCTGGAGAAGGAAAAACGTGAGGGCAAGGCCGGGCGCATTGCATTGGCACTGATGCGCATGGACCTGGTCATTCTGGACGAGCTGGGGTATTTGCCCTTCAGTCAGGCCGGAGGCGCTTTGCTGTTTCACCTGCTCTCCAAGCTGTACGAGCACACCAGCGTCGTGATCACCACCAACCTGAGCTTCTCGGAGTGGTCGGCCGTGTTTATTGATGCCAAGATGACGACGGCGCTGCTGGACCGGCTCACCCATCACTGCCACATCGTGGAGACGGGCAACGAGTCCTACCGGTTCAGGCACAGCACCATGGCTGCCAAGACGCGCATCAAGGCTCGGGAGAGTGCCCGCAAAGACGCCAAGGTGGCGCCAGCAACACAGGTATCCGACGAGCCGTTCTGAGGCGCCACAAGCAGGGGGAAATCCGCTACGTGCTACGCCCTTCGCTCCCTTCCCCCTGCACGCAATCAAAGACAAGGAGACCAAGCAAAACCAGCAATTGAGTACACTTATCCACAGTTGCTGATTCAAAAACCAGCAACCCGCCCTGGGTCAATATTGGATCGGCAGGGTGGGTCAATATTCAAGCGGCGCCGACAACTCAGCGGCCCAAGGGCAGCGAATTGACCCGTAGAGAGCACCCTTGGCAGCTTGGATGGGGCCTTGCGCTTGGCGGCCACCTTGGCGAAGTGGTCAGCCATGAGCCACCCCCGTGAAAGATGTAACACCGATGGTTATCCCCGTATTACCAACGGGGTGCGCTTCACGCGGACCAGCCGCCGCAGCCGCTTCGCTTGCGCTCACGGCGGCACGATCCGCGCTTACTCCAGCCGCAAGAAGCATGGTTTCCCGGTCATACATGGTCTTAAATCCACGTGCCTGACGAACCAGAAGGCCCCACCAACTCGAATCCGATGGAACGAAGCCAAAACCCTCTGGACTCCAAAGCTTGCCCGAGTGCATATGCCAACCATCCCAACCCTTGCACGGCAGCTCAAACAACCTCATGATGCGCACCAGTTTGTACGCCGCATACGGAACCCTGACCTTACCGGAAATCCAGTACCGGATAGTACGCGGTGTGACGTGAAGAAGTTTCCCCGCTGACTCAGGTGTAAGCCCGGCATCAGCGAGTAGAATTTTGAAGCGAGAACCAAGCAGAGCGCAGTTTTCACGGGTTTTTTGTGAAGTGGTTTTCCTCTTATCGTACTTCATACGATGTATATTATGTTAATAAACGGATTGGAGTTCGGTCATGAGTAAATTTGAAACCGTTCAGCCGCCCAGTCTGACAGATGACCTTACCGCTTACCTCCAATACATGGTGGCCGTGGAAGGCTCTGATTTATTTTTGACGGCGGGTGCCGTGCCCACCGTCAAAGTAGAAGGCACTATGCAGCGGTTGACCATGCCGGCTTTACAGCCCAGCCGCGTCAAGGAGCTTGCCTATTCGATGATGACTGAGTCCCAGATGCGGCAGTTTGAGGCGGATCTGGAATGTGATCTTGCCGTAGGGCTTGAATCGCTGGGGCGCTTCCGGCTGAATGTTTTTATCCAGCGCGGCCACGTCGGTATGGTCGTGCGGTATGTCAAAAACAAAATTCCTTCCATTGCCAGCCTCAAGTTACCGGCTGTTTTGCAGAAACTGGCCATGCTCAAGCGCGGCCTGGTCCTTGTGGTGGGTGCCGCTGGATCGGGTAAATCAACCACACTGGCCGCGATGCTTGACTATCGAAATGAGGAGGCTCCGGGTCACATCCTGACCATTGAAGACCCCATCGAATTTCTTCACGAACACAAGAAATGCGTGGTGGACCAGCGAGAAGTTGGACTGGATACTCATTCGTTTGAAGATGCCCTCAGACACGCCATGCGTGAAGCTCCGGACGTGATCATGATCGGTGAAATACGCGACCGCACCACGATGCAACACGCCATAAACTATGCCGAAACCGGACATCTGTGCCTCTCGACACTGCACGCCAATAACGCCAACCAGGCGATTGAACGTATCATCAATTTTTTCCCTGAAGAATCAAGAAAACAGACCCTGATGGATCTTTCCCTGAATCTGAAAGGCGTAGTTGCGCAACGTTTGATCCAGGGCACCAACAACAGATTGGTTCCTGCAACCGAAATCATGCTGCAATCCCCGTTTATTTCCGACCTGATCCAGAAAGGTCAAATCGATCAAATCAAGGCGGCGATTGCCAAAAGCGTTGAGATTGGAATGCACACGTTCGACCAATCATTATTCGATCTGTTCACGCGGCACGACATCACCTTGGCGCAGGCAATTGACTACGCGGACTCCAAGACCGACCTGTCGCTTCACATCAGGCTCAGCGCAGGCAAACCCCCGGAAGCAGCGGGTTTGACAATTCAGCGATAGCAACGCAGAACCAACCCATGGTCTGGCCCCTGCCCTCCAAACTCCAATTTGCGTCTGAAGCGGGGGCACTGATTACGCTTGAGGTGGAGGTTCAACTGCTTGATGGGCAGCTGATTCACGGCGTGATCCCTGCTGGCGAAAATTTGTCAGAGATTTCAGAGTTGAAACTGATTTTTATGGGACGGGACATAGCCCTGCCGGTTGCTCACATTCGAAGCGTGGGGTGCTCCGGCTCTCTGATCGCTGGTACAGATTCGGACATTACGGTCTCACATGAGCAACATCTCGAGCATGAAGAGTCTCTCATTTTTCATGTTCTATTTATCGATGGAAAAACGCTCGATGGCCAGACTTTGGGCTATGTGAATAGAAAAGCCGGCGGTATTTACCTCTATGTCCAGCAGGCGGATTCCCGATTCAAGGCGCTGTGGATACCCAGAAATTCTCTGAAAAGCATTCGTATCGACCCGCCAGACACAGCGGCCGCCTCGCAGCCGTCAGTCGACTCAACGCCCCCTGCTGAAGAAGCGATTGCGGCGACGATCGACCAGCAGAAGTTCGGGCTGGCAACCAATATGGACGAACTTTCGACCATGCTGGAGGTCGCCCGGGGGAAGCCCATGATTTCACTGGCCGAAGCCATGTTTGAACTCAATTTGATTAATGAGGAAAAGCTTCATGAATTGCAAACGGGAAATTCTGGAAAACTAAGGGCCTATATTGATGAGCGACTTGCCAATTCGGACATGTTCAAACTTCAACTTGAACATGCCAGAGCGCAGATGGTCAAGACGCCAGAAGTTAACGCCGACGCATTCCAGGTAGAGCCCCAAGCCGTGGACAAAATCCCCTGGAATGTGGCCACTCGACATTCTGTAGTGCCTTTGGGGATGGTCTCTGGGACCCTTTACGTGGCGTCATCCATTCCCATGAGTCGGGAGTTGGAAGATCGTTTAAGTATGATTGCTGGCTGCAACCTGGCGCTCGTATGGGCCTCCAAGATGCATATCGATTCCAGGATTTCCATGGAAAACCAGCCTCATCTACCGCTGCAAGACAGTTCAGCCAGCGGACTGGTCATGAAGAGCGAGGTACCCGTGACCACCGTTCAGGACCTTCAGTCCTTGCTGGCATCGGCCCAGAACGAGATCAAGGTACATGGAGCCGAGGTCCACAGCAATGCGGTTGATGAACGTTCCAGCGTGGTGCTGCTGGTTAAACGCATGATCCTGGACGCGCACAAACAAAAGGCCTCCGATATCCATATCGAGACCAATCCCGGAGAAGAGGTATCACGTATTCGTTTTCGCATCGACGGTGATCTGGAAGAGTACCTGAAGCTGCCTGCCGATTTGCGTGCCGCGTTGGTTTCGCGCATCAAGGTCATGAGCAAACTTGATATTTCCGAGCGGCGACGACCACAGGACGGAAAAATTAATTTTGCCGATTTTTCCAACATCAAACTCGAATTGCGCGTTGCGATTCTCCCGACCCACGACAACTTGGAAGATGTCGTGATGCGCTTGCTGGCATCAAGCAAACCGATTCCGCTGGCCCAGTTGGGTTTCTCAGAGCGCGACGTTGAAATCGTTAAACGCCTATCGCAGCACCCCTACGGACTGCTCCTTGCCTGCGGTCCGACCGGCTCGGGCAAAACGACCACCCTGCACTCCTTGCTCAGTGAAATCAACACTGACAATCGAAAGATATGGACCGCAGAGGATCCGATTGAAATCACCCAATCCGGTTTACGCCAACTTCAGGTGAATCCGAAGATCGGGTTGACTTTCGCAACCGCCATGCGTGCTTTTTTGAGGGCAGACCCTGACGTGATCATGATCGGTGAGGTGCGGGACGAAGAAACCGCACGTGTTTGTATTGAGGCTTCGCTCACCGGTCACCTGGTTTTTTCCACGCTGCACACCAATGGTGCGGCGGAGAGTGTCGTCCGTCTGCTCGACTTGGGCATGGATCCGTTGAACTTCGGGGATTCATTGATCGGTATCGTGGCCCAACGACTGGTTCGAGGCTTGTGCAAACATTGCGCGGTGTCAAAAGTGCTGTCTGACGCCGAGTTTGAAGCGCTGGTGGATGAGTACGTCGAAGGCAGCGCTATAACGGCAGAAGAAGGACGCACGCGGCTCTTGGCTGCGGCCTCTGGCGATTCGACCGTGTCTGCAGTCTCCGTGCGTCATGCGGTGGGATGTGACCGGTGTGGGGGTCGGGGCTATAAAGGCCGCATGGGCATCTATGAGGTGCTGGAAAACGTGGGGGATATGAAGCACAAAATTCAGACACGTGCACCGACCTCGGAAATTTTTGCCGAGGCCTCCCGGGCGGGTATGCGAACCTTGCGACAGGATGCGCTGGAGAAGGTGGTGGCCGGTTTGATTGATTTCAAGCAGGCAAGAACCGTTTACGCCTGAATCAGGATACCGAAAAACTCACCGTAGGCGCACTCAGATCGGCAAACGATGATCCGAGCGCAATTTCACCGTGCCCATGCAAGACACATTCCTCCCGCCTGAGTAGCAGGTCCGAGCCGCCGCCCGAGAAACGCACCCAGCATCCGTAGGAACTGACGTCCACCAGCATCACACTGCCATTGCGCCAGTCAATGCGGGCGTGGGTACGGGAGACGCGGGGATCGTTGACCACAAACTCAGCCTGACGTATACGCCCAATGTGAATCGGCAGTTCGAACGACTTGAAAGTCTTGCTTGCGTCCAGCCAGGTCAGTTCAATTTGACCTCCCAATACATCGGTGTCAGAGGAAGCTAGCCGGGGGTCAACGTCCGCCTGCATGGTCAAAAAATCCGAGGCAATGTCGTCCTGCCATTCGACCTGGTAAACGGTACACGGCTCGGCTCGCCCCCGAATGCTGATGGGCCCAAGAATACGAAAGCGCACGCCTTCGACTTCATGGGTGTCGTCCAGCGCCGCGCTATTGGCCCATATCTGGTGCGGACCGGAAAGGTCACTCAGTCGCGCCGCTACATTGACGGCATCCCCGTAGCAGTCGCCGCCAACAATTTCGACATCGCCACTGGCAACGCCAATGCGGATAGGCATGCGGTTAGCTGGCGGGATCTGAGTCATGCGTTTTTGATGGATGCGCTGCATCTCCACCACGGCATTGATGGCGGACGGATTGTCCTCAAACAAAGCCAGTACCCCGTCGCCCAGCATTTTGACAACGCGTCCGCCATGCGATTCAACTATTCTGGCAATCCAGCTTGTTATTTGCGTTACTGCCTGGGTTGCCTTGGCATTGCCCAAGGCTTCAAAGACACGGGTGCTGCCGAAAAGATCGGTAAATACGACAGTAGTGTGAACACTCATTCCCAACTGATTCCGTTTCTTGAACTTGGATACAGTTTAGGCCATATCCGTGGCATATCAGATGTGGCCCCAAAAGAACAAGGCGTCACGTCCTTCCACCATCAGATCGGTTTTGGCACCTACCGGCAATATCACTTTGGTGGCAACATGCCCGTACGGCAAGTTGGTGAGCACCGGTACCTTGATCTGCTGGCGTAGCCAGTTCACAACGCTTTGCAACTTGAAACCCCGGTCGTGTGGCACCAGCTTGAATTCGGTGAATTGACCCAGGACCACCGCTTTCTGGCGCCCCAGTACACCGGCGTGCAGCAATTGTGTGAGCATGCGCTCGATGCGATACGGATGTTCAGCCACATCTTCCAGAAACAGGATGCCACCTTTGATGTCCGGAAAATAAGGGGTGCCCAGCAGGGACGTCAACACCGACAGGTTGCCCCCCCACATGACCGCCTTTTTTATGCCAAATGAGGCTATAGCCCCCGTAGTCAAAGCGTGAGCAGCTACTGAATTAGTAGCAACAGGGTTTGTCTCCCGGTTTTGCCGCCAACCGGCACCCTCCCCCTGTCCGCTGATGAGATCGTCAAAGCAGGCCTCCATGATGTCGTCCGGTATACCGTCAACCCCAAAACCTTCGCACAGCGCAGGACCGGCCCAGGTGACACTGCCGGTGCGGGCCAACACCGCATTCTGAAACGCCGTGAAATCACTGATGCCGACAAACAAGGTGCCCTTTTCGATGGCTTTGGCGACGGCCTTGTAATGAATGCCGCCCAGAATGCGGGTCAGGCCATAGCCGCCCCGCGAAACCAGGGCGACATCGGCGCCACTGGCAGCCGCACGGTGAATGGCTGCCAGCCGGGTCTCATCGTCGCCGGCAAAGCGCAGATGGCTGGCCAGTGTCGCCTCATCAATTTCAACGTCATGCCCCAAGGTCTTGAGTCGCGCCACGCCGCGGCGAAAAGCCGCTTTGTCGCGCACGGCGCCGGAGGGTGAATAGATATAAATGTGTTTTTTCACGGGCTCAATTGACAGGTTGGGGAGATACAAAATACTTGACCGCAGCCTGGGCGATGGGTTCACCCTGTTCCTGCATAAAGTTGCCAGCCTGATCCGTCAGGGTCTGGCCCGACCAGCGTTTCTGCCAGAAGTCACGGGCCTGCCGTGCGATGGCGGCGCTGACTGAATTCTCGAATTCCGGCACCATGGCCGGAAAGGCCCGCAGCGCCGCACGGTGGCCGCGGTCCGGAAACGGCGCTTCATAAGCCGTGCCGTCAACCTCTAAAGAGGCATTCATCACCAGCAGGCCGCAGTACCGGTGCTCGGCAGCCATCGGCAAGGTCAATCCCAGCAATTCGTCCAGGTCTTGCAGCACCAGCACGACGTTTTTCAGGTCCAGTCTTTCGACCAACTCCAGCAGGACCTGCCGGTGCCAGTTGAATTGATGAAACGCATCTTTCTTGGGTTTGTCGCTCTTGCCAAAACCGATCAGGTCAGGTGCTATCACCCGGCTACCGGCTGCCAGAAATACCGGAATCATTTTCCGGTACAGGTAACTCCAGGCCGGATGGCCGTGCAGACAAAGGTAGGTCAGCGGTGCATCACGGGGGCCTTCGTCCAGATAATGCAGGCGCAGCCCGTTCAGGCTGGATAAGTCACTGACGTAATGGGGTTGCCAAGGATAGTCCGGCAGGCCTGAAAACCGCGCGTCCGGCGTTCGCACCGCGTCATCACGCACCGGGCAACTGCTGATGCGGATCGCTTCGCGTTTTTGTTTGAAAAAGTCCTGCAACAGGGTCGCGCATTCATCGGCCAGCACGCCGCCCAGCACTTTTGTATGGTGGTTCAATCGGGGGTTGGAGAACAAATCCAGCACCGAGCCGGCCGCACCGGTTTTGGGGTCTGGCGCACCAAACACCAAGCGTTTAAGGCGTGCATGCAGCATGGCGCCGACGCACATGGCACAAGGCTCCAGCGTGACAAAAATTTCACAATCATCCAGGCGATAGTTGCCCTGGATCAGCGCCGCTACGCGCAGCGCCACAATTTCCGCATGGGCCGTCGGATCATGCTGGCCAATCGGGGCATTGCTGCCCACGGCGATGACCTGACCATCGCGAACAACCACCGCGCCCACCGGCACTTCACCGGCGGCCATGGCGACACGCGCCTGCGCCAATGCGAGCGCCATAAAGCTTGCGTCAGTCATCACCGTTGGGGCGCTGCATCACCATGCCCAGTCGCGCCACCCACGCGGCCAGCGCACGTTCGTTGTCGTTGCCCGATGAATACAGGGCCTGCATGGAAGCATGCGATTCAGGCCGATGCTGGTTGATTTTCAGCTTGCATTGGAGTTCAGTCACCCGCAACTCAAAGCCGACGATACCCGCCAGCATCTTCTGCGCGAACTCGTCCCCCAAACCCCGCCACTGCTCGGCGTAGGCCGGTTCATGGTCGGCAATGAGTTTTTTGAGAAGCTTGTCTTTCTCCATCGGGTCTTCGATCAGCGTGGCTTGCACCGTGCAGTGCACCGCCAGGTAGTTCCAGGTCGGCACGCGGGTCAAATCCGGGTACACCGCGGGTGACAAGTAGGCGTGCGGTCCCATGAAAGTCACAAGGGCCCGTGGCCGCGCCTTCAAATAGCGCCAGTGCGGATTGGGCTTGGCAACATGTCCCAACAGAACACTGTATTCGCCCTGTTTTTCAAGATGCAGTGGGATGTGACTGACAAAAGGCAGACCGGCATCGTCGACGCTGATCAGGCTGGCAAACGGATTGGCACGCATCAACTCGGCCGCGTCCGAATTGTTTTTTGAATTGAACTGCGGGGGTAAGTACATGATCTGCGTACTTTAACCGCTCACTGGGTAGCAGGAATCCGACCCCCAACTCATTCTGCGTCGGCATGGGGCGTCACCCGCTCCACCCGATTGCGCCCCTGTTCTTTGGCGCAATACATGGCACGGTCAGCGGCGGCTGTCAGTTCGGCGGCTGAGGCCAGATGTTCCGAGGAAGTTGCCACGCCGATGCTGACCGTGATATGAACGTTCTTGTTGTCTTCGAAATCAAAAGCGTGGGCCTCAATGATCTGGCATAAGCGCTCGGCGGCAAGCAGGGCGGCATCAGCAGCGGTTTCCGGCAGGATGACCGTGAATTCTTCGCCGCCGTAACGACAGGCAATATCCATCTCACGACAGGTACTCGTGACCAGATCGCTGATTGTTTTAAGTGCCAGATCGCCGGCAAGGTGGCCGTAACGATCATTGATCTGTTTGAAGTGGTCAATATCCAGCAGCAACAGAGATATCGGTTGGCCCGTGCGTCCGCTGCGGGCAAACTCCTCCTTGAGCCGCAGGTAATGCATGCGATGACTGAACAGCCCGGTCAGACCGTCGTGGTCGGCGAGTTCGCGCAGGCGCTGCTGATCCTGATCCAGCCGCTGCCCGACTCTGCCCACCAGCCAGTAGAAAAATATCAGCAAAATCACGCAGGTCATGCCGCCAACCCAGGCGCTGTCGCGGATCAGTGCATCGAGCGTTTTCGCCTGGAGCGTCTCTGCCTCGGGGGAGACATCAACCAGCATCACCATGCTTCCCACGCGGCGCCCGGCCGCATCTCGGAGTGGCTGAATTACCGCCCGATAGACGGACCGTCCGGCCACCACAGGTATGAGCACCACATTCTGCTCGCCGGCAAGATTGGTGTGACAGCCCGCCCGATGACACGTGGCCATAGGCGGCATCACCACTTTCTGCTCGTCGGCAGGACCGGACTGCAGGCTACGCAGAAGATCCGCCGGCATGTGCTCGTTCGCCTGGATATTCAGCACCACATCGGCAAACTGGTTCCAGTCCGGCAAACGCCCCAGCATGTGCATGCCGGATTCCCACGCCTGGCGGTCGAGGAATTCCTTGTCAACCAGGATAAAGGCCTTGACGTTCGCCTGTCGCTGTACGGCCCTCAGTACATGATCAATTTCCATCCCCAACTCGACGAAGCCGAGCAATTTCCCATCGCTGCCGAACCATGGCGTGACCAGGCGCAGCGTAAAGGTACCCAGCGGCCCCAGTTCGGCACCATAACTGGTTTGATTCTTTTGCTGCGCCTGCAGGGTGGTGCTGCGGTCTACGGTGTCGCCAAAACGTTCTGGCTGATGCACACGCAGGATATTCACCCGGTTTGGGTCGGAAAAATACAAATGGGTGATCGCGTATTTTTTCTTCAGTTCGGAAAACAGGAGGGCGGAACCCCGCAGCAATTGTTCTCGGTCACGTTGCGCCAGCCCCTGGCGCAACGATCTGTCGTTGGCGAGCACCACCATGGCCGCCCCCAGCATGTTGGCCGAGAGTTCGGTTTGATCCAGGTAGATATGCTCGGCGAGCGCAGCGGTTTCCACCGTATACCGATTGATATCACCCATCGCTTTGAGACGGATCAGCGTCACGATGAGCAGCGTAGCCAGCACCAGTACGCTGGCGAGCGGGAGCAGGAACCATAGGCGCAGTCGGAATGTTTCCCGACCCACGCTTTTCAGAATGAACATTTTTACCACCCCCAAGAGAGCGAAAAAATTAGCGCTACGCGACTTGGAACTTGCCCCAGGCGACAAAGTACAGCAAGGATGTGGCCATCCCCGGCTCGCTCGGGGCTAACTCACTCCCATTCGATGGTTGCCGGCGGCTTGCTGCTCACGTCATAAGTCACGCGGTTGATGCCACGAACTTCATTGATAATACGCCCCGATACTTTTTTGAGCAACGCATAGGGCAACTCGGCCCAGTCGGCGGTCATGAAATCGCTGGTCTGTACGGCGCGCAGCGCCACCACGTAATCGTAGGTGCGACCGTCACCCATCACGCCCACGCTCTTGACCGGCAAAAACACGGTGAACGCCTGGCTGGTCAGGTCGTACCAGCTTTTGCCGCTGTCAGGGTCGATGAAGTTATGCAGCTCTTCAATAAAGATGGCGTCAGCCTTGCGCAGCAAGTCAGCGTATTCTTTTTTCACTTCACCCAGTATCCGCACCCCCAGGCCCGGGCCCGGGAACGGGTGACGGTAAACCATGTGGTACGGCAAGCCCAACGCCACACCCAGCTCGCGCACTTCGTCCTTGAACAACTCACGCAATGGCTCCAGCAATTTAAGGCCCAGCTGCTCCGGCAAGCCGCCCACGTTGTGGTGGCTCTTGATGACGACGGCTTTTTTGGTTTTGGCGCCGCCCGACTCGATCACGTCCGGATAGATGGTGCCCTGCGCCAGCCATGCCACGTGGCGCGAATGGTCGCTCTTGAGTTTGTCCGCTTCGGCCTTGAACACTTCAACAAACTCGCGACCAATGATCTTGCGTTTGGCTTCAGGTTCACTCACGCCTTTCAGATGCCCCAAAAATTGATCGGCGGCATCGACCCGAATCACCTTGGCGTGCAGCTTGCCGACAAACATCTCCATCACCATGTCGCCTTCGTTCAGGCGCAACAAGCCATGGTCAACGAACACGCACGTGAGCTGGTCACCAATGGCGCGGTGAATCAGCGCCGCCGCAACCGATGAATCCACACCGCCGGACAGACCCAGAATCACTTCTTCTGAGCCGACCTGGGCGCGAATTTTTTCAACCGCTTCGCTGATGTAGTCGCCCATGATCCAGTCAGGCCTTGTACCGCAAATATCCAGTACAAAGCGTTCCAGAATCGCCGCCCCGCGCTTGGTGTGCGTCACTTCAGGATGAAACTGAACGCCGTAAAACCGGCGCTCTTCGTCGGCCATGCCTGCAATCGGGCAGCTGTCGGTGCTGGCCATCAGCTTGAAGCCATGCGGCAACTCGGTCACCTTGTCACCGTGGCTCATCCACACCTGCAACATACCGTGGCCCATGGGCGTCGCGTAGTCCTGAATGCCTTCGAGCAACTGGGTGTGACCATGCGCACGTACATCGGCGTGACCGAACTCGCGCGTGTGCCCGCTTTGCACGAGGCCACCCAGTTGGTGTGCCATGGTCTGCATGCCGTAGCAAATTCCCAGCACCGGTACACCCAGTTCAAACACCGCTTGCGGCGCTTTGTCGGTGCTCTCTTCATAAACACTGGCATGGCTGCCGGAGAGGATGACGCCCTTGAGCAAGCCGTCCCTGGCATAAGCGCGCACCCAGTCGTCGCTCACATCACAGGGGTGAACTTCGCAAAAAACATGCGCTTCGCGAATGCGGCGCGCAATCAGCTGGGTGACTTGGGAGCCGAAGTCGAGGATGAGAATTTTTTGATGCATGGCAGAAGAGATTTATTCAGTTCGCGTGCCTTATCCCAGGAACACCGCAGATCTGGCTTTGCCAGTCTGCTGGTGTTGCCCCCAGCAAGGGGGGTGGCGCAGCGACACATAGTGCGCGCAGCCTGGGGGTGTGCCTATTCCGCTCGGTAGTTGGGCGCTTCTTTGGTGATTTGCACGTCGTGCACATGGCTTTCACGAATGCCGGCGGTGGTGATTTCCACAAACTCGGCCTGGTCCTGCATGTCTTCAATCGTGGCGCAACCGCAATAGCCCATGCTGGCGCGAATGCCACCGGCCATCTGGTACACGATGGACACCATCGAGCCTTTGTAGGGCACACGCCCTTCGATACCTTCGGGCACCAGCTTGTCGGCATTCGGGTTGCCGGTGCTGGATTCCTGAAAATAGCGGTCGGCGCTGCCCTGTTGCATGGCACCAATGCTGCCCATGCCACGGTAGCTCTTGTAGCTGCGGCCCTGGAACAAAATGACTTCACCGGGCGCCTCTTCGGTGCCAGCGAACATGCCACCCATCATCACGGTGCTGGCACCGGCGGCAAGGGCTTTGGCGATATCACCGCTGTAGCGAATGCCGCCGTCGGCAATCAGCGGAACGCCCGTACCTTTGAGCGCGGTCGCCACACTGTCAATGGCCATGATCTGGGGCACACCCACACCCGCCACGATGCGGGTGGTGCAGATAGAGCCTGGGCCAATACCGACTTTGACTGCATCGGCTCCGGCCTCGACCAGCGCCAGCGCAGCCGCACCGGTGGCGATGTTGCCACCAATCACGTCAATGTGCGGGTAGTTTTGCTTCACCCAGCGCACCCGTTCAATCACGCCTTTGCTGTGGCCGTGCGCGGTGTCCACCACGATGGCGTCGACACCAGCTCGCGCCAGCGCCTCAACACGCTCTTCGGTACCCTCGCCCACACCGACGGCAGCCCCGACGCGCAGCTTGCCCTGCGCATCACGGGCCGCATTGGGGAAACTTGTTTGCTTGGTGATGTCTTTGACGGTGATCAGGCCCTTGAGCTCAAAGGCATCGTTGACCACCAGCAAGCGTTCAATTTTGTACTGATTCAACAACACCTTGGCTTGCGCCAGCGTGGTGCCATCAGGCACAGTCACCAGCTTGTCACGCTGCGTCATGATGTGGCTCACCGGCAGGTCATAACGGGTCTCGAAACGCAGATCGCGTCCGGTAACAATACCAACCACTTTGCCGCCGTCACATACCGGAAAGCCTGATACACCGAGTTGAGCTGACAAATCGATGACCTGGCGCACGGTGTGGTGGGGCGTGATCACGACCGGGTCGCGCAACACACCTGATTCATACCGTTTAACCTTGGAAACCTGCGCGGCCTGCTCTTGGGCCGACATGTTTTTGTGGACGATACCGATGCCGCCCTCTTGCGCGATGGCAATCGCCAGCCGTGCTTCGGTGACCGTGTCCATGGCGGCAGACACCAGGGGCATATTCAGCGCGATGTTGCGGGAGAAGCGGGTTGCAAGGGACGTGTCCTTGGGGAGGACTTGGGAGAACGCTGGCACCAACAATACGTCGTCGAAGGTGAGCGCTTTGCCGATTAGGCGCATGTTCTTAAGCTCCAAATGGCGGATTGTACCCGCGCCACTGGCACGCTGGCCCTGTACGCCATGCTGATGAGGGACAGGCCCCCTGGTAGATGCACAGTCTGATGCGAGCTAAACTCCGCTTATGAACCGTATTCGAAATTTATTGATAGGAGCTGCTTGTCTGATGTCGATCGCGGCGTCAGCGCAGTGGCAGTGGACTGACAAGGATGGGCGCAAGGTATTTAGCGACCGTGCGCCGCCTGCGGACATTCTGGATAAAGATATTCTGAAACGACCCGCCGGCCGGAGCGCAACAGCGGGCACGACCGATGCGCCAGCCAGCGCCGCCGTCGCGGCTTCGGCCCCCCAAGATGCGGCCAGTGCGCCCAAACTGAGCGGTGTCGACAAAGAATTGGCTGAAAAGAAAAAGAAGGCCGAAGAAGCCGAAGCGGCCAAACGCAAGGCCGAGGAAGAGCGAGTCCTGAAAGCAAAAGTTGAGAATTGCGCGCGGGCCAAACAGGCCAAAACCAGCTTGGGGTCCGGCATGCGCATAGCCCGGACCAACGAAAAAGGCGAACGTGAAGTTCTGGATGATGCCGCCCGAGCCTCTGAGCAGAAGCGCATTCAGTCGATCATCGATTCCGACTGCAAATAGCCGGCTTTCTCAGCAGCCGGGCACTTGCCGGGTCAGTACCCGGCCTTGGCGCCCGCGCGTTTTTTGACAAAAAGACCGGTTGTCCGTGCCCCCTGCTTGGCAAAACGCTCCCGGCGTGCCACTTTGGGGTCCACGGTGAGGGGCCGATAGATCTCCACACGGTCATCTTCCCGCAGCGGCTGGTTCAAACCTGCCTTGCGACCCCAAACACCCACTACCGTTGTTTGCTGATCAATCGAGGGGAAAAGTTGCAAAAAACCACTGGCTTGTATGGCTTGCAAAACAGTGCTGGACGGCGCCAGGCGCAGGGCTATTTCCCGCACATCCCGGGATGCAGGCGAATAGACCACGCTCACTTGAATGTTCATGTCACTCGCCATACACCTGAGCGGCACGTTTGACGAAGGCATCGACCAGACTCCCGGCAATTTTTCCAAACACCGGGCCGATGAGTTTACCCAGCGTGGCGTTGTCAAAACCGTAGTTGAGTGTCAGTTCCACTTTGCAAGCCCGTTGCGTTTCGTCGCCCAGTGGCAGAAAATTCCACTCGCCATCCAGTCGTGAAAATGGGCCGTTCACCAGCTTCATGGTCACCTGGCGACCCGAAACATGGTCGTTGCGAGTGGTGAATGTCTGGCGGATGCCACTGAAAGAAATGCCGATTTCCGCCGTCATGCCAGTCGCGTCGGCGGTGAGCACCCGGGCGTGATCGCACCAAGGCAAAAACTTGGGGTATTGCTCGACGTCAGTCACAAGAGCGTACATTTCTTGCGGGCTGTACCAGATCAGGACGGACTTGCTTACGGTTTTCATAGAATGGAGGTCTGCGCGGGATTGTAGACAAGCCTTGTACGCACGACTTACAACCCCACATTTAATTTATGGCCAAGAAACCTGAAACCGCTTCCCGCATCGCTGACAACAAGAAGGCCGCCTACAACTATTTTTTTGAAGAACGTCTGGAGGCCGGTTTGGTGCTCGAGGGCTGGGAGGTCAAATCGCTGCGCGAAGGCAAGGTGCAGTTGACCGATGGTTATGTCGTCATTCGCAATGGCGAGTTGTACGTCATCGGCCTGCAGATTCAACCCCTGAACACTGCCTCCACCCACATCAGCCCTGACAAGGTTCGCACCAAAAAGCTCTTGCTGCACAAAGAAGAGATCAAGCGCCTGATTGGCAAAGTGGAGCAAAAGGGTTACACGCTGGTGCCGTTGAATCTGCACTGGAAAGCCGGCAAAATAAAGTGCGAGATTGCCTTGGCCAAAGGCAAGGCTGAGCACGACAAGCGCGACACCATCAAGGACCGCGAAGGCAAGCGTGAGGTCGAACGGGCCATGAAAATTCATCGGCGATAAGTTTTTACCCTAACAGGGAATAAACGGGGCGGTGCCGGTGTTTATGGAGGTGCAAATACTTGTTTGCATCCATTAACTCAGGAGTTCATCATGAAATTTTCCTCTCGCGCTGGCAGGGCCGGTGCCGCGGGATGCCCTCATGAAACTGGCAGAAGCGGTTTATCGCCAGCTTTGATTTGGCAGATCTCAGCTCAGCTTGCGCAGCGGATGCGTCCGGGGCGTCCAGGGGCTGCGGAAGAACGGTTCCACCATGTCAGTAGTGACATCTTCAATGCGGGCGGGGTCCCACTGCGGCGTGTTGTCTTTGTCCACGGCCAGTGCGCGGATGCCCTCCACCGTCTCACTCTCACTTGCGCTGCGCGCCAGATGCCGGGTATCAAAGCAGTGATGCACCATGTCTCGTTCCATGCGCAGATCGTCGGCCAGCGACAGGTTGCGGGCCCGGCGAATTTGTTCCAGTGCCACATGCAACATCAACGGTGAGCGTTTGCGCAAGGTAGAGGCTGTGTGTTGCGCCCACTCACCGCCATCCGCCTCCAGCGCCAACACGATGTCAGACACCGAAATCCGTGAAAAATTTTGATCAATTTGGACACTAGCCCCCGTTGCATAAGCGGGAGCAGCTATTGAATACATAGCAATCCATGATTCGATTGCACCCGGTCGGTCAAAGTCCACGCTTGCCAACGCATCCCATGCCGACGCCAGTTGGGCCACGTCAAGGCAGACATCGGCCAGACCAAACGCCAGCGCCGCCCCTGCCCCAATGATTTCGCCGGTCAAGGCCAGCCATTCGCCGATACGACCCGGACAGCGGCTCAGGAAATAGCCACCGCCCACATCGGGAAACAGACCGATGTTGGTCTCCGGCATGGCCATTCTGGTGCGGGCAGTGACGATGCGGATGTTGGCGCCCTGGCCGGAAGGAAGGGTGGCATCTCTCCCGTGCCCACACAGGCCCATGCCACCGCCCATGACGATGCCATCCATGAAGGCAATATAGGGCTTGGGATAGCGATGGATCAGGTGGTTAAGGGCGTATTCTTCGGTGAAGAAGTCTTCCAGCGCCGGATCAGCGGCGAGTGCGGCCTGATGAAAAAAGCGGATGTCGCCACCGGCGCAAAAGGCAGCGAACGGGCCTTCGCGGCCCATGCCGCGAACAGCCACGAACGCGATTTGCGGCTGGGCCTGCCACGCCAGCAACTGCGCTGTCAGCAAGCGGATCATCTCCAGCGACAAGGCGTTCAGCGCGCGCGGGCGGTTGAGCGTGATGAAACCGCCAGCGCCACGCACTTCAAACAAGACCAGGGGTTCAGTGTGGTTCACGATCGAGTCCTCCATCCAATCAATTCATTGAGCACCAGTGCGCCGATCACCAGCGCGCCGCCCGCCAGCACGTTGGGCCCTGGCACCTCGTTGGCCCCGACCCAGGCCAGCAGGATGCCGAAAATCACCTCCAGCAAGCCCAGCAACGCCACTTCAGGCGCTTTGAGCACCCGGGCGCTCACCACCGCAAGCGCCGAGGGAATAGCCAGTTGCACCACGCCCAGACCGGCCAGCAGGGCCAGATCGTGCGTCGAGGCATGAAACGGAAGCGCCAGCGGCAGGGTCAACAGGGAGGAGAAGACGGCGCCGATCAACACCGCCGGCACCAGATCGACGGCTTGCCCCTTGGCGTGCGCATGCTGGGTCACGGTCCAGTTGGCGGCGCCGGAGATCGGTACGCACAAGGCTACCAGCGTGCCGGTCAGGCTGATGCCCTGACTGATCTGGCTACCGTACATGTAACCGATGCCGCAGCCAGCCACCACGATAGCAACCCAGGTTCGTCCGGCGATGCGGTGGCCAATGAAGATGCGTGCCGCCAGCGCCGTCAACAGCGGGCCGAGCGCCATCGCGACCAGCACGTTGGCCACGCTGGTCAGCGTGATGGCGAGCATGAAAAAGGTGAACATGCCGCACCAGCAGATGCCGGAGATCCAGAGTGAGGGGCCGCCGCTGCGCATCCGGCGAAAGACATCGCGGCCTTGAAACAGCGGCAGGATAACCAACAGCGCCAGCACCGTGAAGAAGCTGCGCCAGAAGGTAACTTCAAAACTGCGGGCACTTTCCAGGTGGCGTGTCACGACACCGGCGGTTGACCACATCAGGGTCACCGCCACCATCAGAAGGACCGCCCGGTTGTGGCTTAGTTTCATGGTTTTACTCAAAAAAAAGCGGGCTAATGAAGCCCGCTCTGTGCCCCGGCTCGAACCCGGGACGTCATCCCCGTATGACAGGGATTAGCGGCCAGCGCGTTTGCGCTCGCTCTCGGTCAGGTAGCGCTTGCGCAGACGAATCGACTTGGGCGTGATTTCGACCAGCTCGTCGTCCTCGATGAACTCCACGCCGTATTCCAGCGTGCATTCAATCGGGGGGGTGATCTTGATTGCATCTTCCTTGCCAGAAACGCGGAAGTTGGTCAGCTGCTTGGTGCGCGTGGCGTTGACCACCAGGTCATTGTCACGGCTGTGGATACCGACAATCATGCCTTCGTACACCGGGTCATTCGGCTTGACAAACATGCGGCCGCGTTCGTCGAGCTTACCCAGCGCGTAAGTGAAGATTTCGCCAGCGTCCATGGAAATCAGCACGCCGTTTTTGCGGCCGCCGATGTCGCCCTTGTGCGGCTCGTAGCTGTCGAAGATGTTGGCGATCAGGCCAGAGCCACGGGTCAAGTTCAGGAACTCGTTGGTGAAACCGATCAGGCCGCGCGCCGGAATGCGGTACTCCAGGCGCACGCGGCCACGGCCGTCCGACTCCATGTTGACCAGGTCGCCCTTGCGCTCGCCCAAAGCCTGCATCACGCCGCCTTGGTGAATTTCTTCGATGTCGGCGGTCACCAACTCGATCGGCTCATACTTTTCGCCGTTCACGTCTTTCATCACGACGCGCGGCTTGCTGACGGCCATCTCGAAACCTTCGCGGCGCATGTTTTCCAGCAAAATGGTCAAGTGCAGTTCGCCGCGACCCATGACTTCAAAGATACCTTCTTCGTCGGTTTCCTTGACGCGCAGGGCCACGTTGTGTTGCAGTTCTTTTTGCAGGCGGTCCCAGATCTGGCGGCTGGTGACGTACTTGCCTTCACGACCCGCCAATGGGCTGGTATTGACGCAGAAATTCATGGTCAGGGTTGGTTCATCGACCTTGAGCATGGGCAGCGGCATCGGAGTGACCGGATCGGTGATGGTCACGCCAATACCGATGTCATTGATGCCGTTGATCAGCACGATTTCGCCGGGACCGGCTTCCGTCGCCTGCACGCGTTCCAGGCCCTGGAACGTCAACACCTGGTTGATACGGCCCTTGATCGCCTTGCCGTCCGGACCTTCCATCACCACGACGTCCATCATGGGCTTGATCGTGCCCTGGCTGATGCGGCCGACACCAATCCGGCCCACAAAGGTCGAAAAGTCGAGCGCAGAAATCTGCAGTTGCAGTGGCGCTGCAGGGTCACCCTGTTGGTGCGGCACATGTTGAAGGATGGTGTTGAACAGGGCCGACATGTCGGGACCCCACTGTTCACCCTGCGCGCCCTCTTCCATCGACGACCAGCCATTGATGCCCGAGGCGTAGACCACGGGAAAATCCAGCTGTTCATCGGTGGCGCCGAGCTTGTCGAACAGGTCGAAAGCGGCGTTGACAACCCAGTCAGGGCGAGCACCGGGCTTGTCCACCTTGTTCACCACCAGGATCGGCTTCAAGCCCAGGGCCAGCGCCTTTTTGGTCACAAAGCGAGTCTGGGGCATGGGGCCTTCTTGTGCATCGATCAGCAGCACCACACCGTCAACCATGGAGAGTGCGCGTTCCACTTCGCCGCCGAAGTCGGCGTGTCCGGGGGTGTCAACGATGTTGATGTGCGTGCCTTCCCAGGTCACGGCGCAGTTCTTGGCCAGAATCGTAATGCCACGTTCTTTTTCGATGGCATTGTTGTCCATCACGGTGTCGACAATCTTCTCGTGCTCGGCAAAGGTGCCGGACTGGCGCAGCAATTGGTCGACCATGGTGGTCTTGCCATGATCGACGTGGGCGATGATGGCGATGTTACGAATTTGCTTGGTACTCATGGTTCACTTTCTCTTAAATCTGATCAACTGTTTTCTGGGTGGCTGAGGCCGGGGCTGCGTGCAGCACGCTTGACTCCGATCCGCAATCTCCCAATATTTGCTTAATCTCAAGCGGACTCAATAGCCGCCCGGGTATCAATTCACCCGCCACCACGTGGGCTGTGCCTAACAAAGCACGAGGTTTTTCGCCATAAACGGCTACTTGCCCGTTGTCATGCCAGCTGCCCCGGCGGCGCACGCCACTCAGGAATCGCCCTGCATTCTCGCTATCCAGCGTGACAACCGTGTGATCGCGAAGCAGCGACTCCACGGGCATCAGGCAGGCCAATCTCTCTTCATCGGTCATCGCCTCCAGCGCCTCCAGCGTCACACACTGCGACACATGAAAGCCACCGGTCTCCACACGGCGCAGTGCGCTCAGATGCGCGCCACAGCCCAAGGCTTCACCGATGTCCTCCCCGAGCGTACGGATGTACGTGCCTTTGCTGCATCTAACTATCATTTTAATAGCTGGGTGCGCATTATCCACGGGGGCCAGAGCCACTTTAAGCTCATAAATTGTCACTTCGCGGGCTTCCCGCTCTACCTCAATGCCGGCACGCGCATACTCGTACAGAGCTTTGCCATCCTTCTTCAATGCACTGTGCATGGGCGGGATTTGCCGGATCAGCCCGGTGAACCGCGGCAGCACATTGTCGAGATCCTTCTCGGTAACATTCACTGGCCGCGCTTCAATCACCTCGCCTTCGGCGTCTCCGGTACTGGTTTTTTCACCCAGTCTTGCCACGGCTTCGTACGTTTTATCCGCATCCAGCTGGAGCTGACTAAACTTCGTCGCCGCACCAAAACACAGTGGCAGCACGCCCGTGGCCAGTGGATCGAGCGTGCCGGTGTGGCCGGCCTTCTCGGCCCGCAGCAGCCATTTGACTTTCTGCAAAGCATCATTGCTGGACCAACCCAAAGGCTTGTCCAGCAGCAGCACCCCGTGCACGGGGCGCCTGGCAACCCGTGCACGCGGCGCATTCATCGGGTCAGTCCTCTTTGGCGCGAGATGCCACGGCCCGCGCAATCAAGGCGTTCATGTCGGCGGCGCGCTCGGTTGTCTGGTCAAACAAAAAATGCAGGGTCGGCACGGTGTGAATATGCAGACGCTTGAACAGACCCGCCCGCAAAAAGCCGGCCGCCTGATTCAAGCCTTCGGTACAAGCTTTGGGGTCTCCCGCCAGCAGGCTGAAGAACACCTTGGCGTGGGCGTAGTCAGGCGTGACTTCCACCGCCTGAATCGTCACCATGCCCACCCGCGGATCCTTGAGCTCGCGCGCAATCAGCTCGGTCAGATCGCGCTGGATCTGATCGGCTACCTTGAAGGCGCGGTTGGGGGTTTTTGACTTGAGTCGCACGATCTACGCTCGGTCCATCAAAGAGTACGGGCTATTTCGCGAATTTCAAAGAACTCCAGCACGTCACCCTCTTGGATGTCGTTGTAGTTCTTGATATTCAAGCCGCACTCGAAGCTTTCCTTGACTTCCTTCGCATCGTCCTTGAAACGCTTGAGCGAGTCGAGCTCACCCGTGTAGATGACCACGTTGTCGCGCAGCAGACGCAGACGCGCCGTACGTTTGACGATACCTGCGGTGACCATACAACCGGCAATCGAGCCGATCTTGCTGACCTTGAACACCTGACGAATCTCGGCAGTACCGATGACTTCTTCCTTCTTGTCCGGCGTCAACATGCCCGACATGGCGAGCTTGAGCTCATCCACGGCGTCATAAATGATGTCGTAGTAACGGATATCCACACCGTTGTTCTCGGCCAGCTTGCGCGCACCGGCATCAGCACGGGTGTTGAAACCGATGATGACGGCCTTGGAGGCAATCGCCAGATTCACATCCGATTCGCTGATCGCACCCACGGCGGTGTAAACCAGCTGCACCTTGACCTCGTCGGTCGAGAGCTTGAGCAGCGATTGCGCCAGCGCTTCCTGCGAACCTTGCACATCGGCCTTGATGATGATCGGCACCATCTTGACGGCACCGGCGGCCATGTCGGTGAACATGTTCTCCAGTTTGGAGGCCTGTTGCTTGGCCAGTTTGGTGTGGCGGAACTTGCCAGCACGGTAGGTGGCAATTTCACGGGCCCGGCGCTCGTCCGACATCACCATGAACTCGTCACCCGCCTGCGGTACTTCGGTCAAACCCTGGATTTCGACCGGAATCGAAGGCCCTGCCGTTTTGATGGTTTTGCCATTTTCATCCAGCATGGCGCGCACACGACCATAAGTGGAACCCGCCAGCACGACGTCCCCGGTCTTGAGCGTGCCGGACTGCACCAGAATCGTGGCCACTGGACCACGACCCTTGTCCAGCCGCGCCTCAATCACCAGACCCTTGGCCATGGCATCCACAGGTGCCCGCAACTCAAGCACTTCCGCCTGCAGCAGCACTTGTTCCAGCAAGGCATCAATGCCCTGACCGGTCTTGGCCGATACCGTGACAAAAGGTGAATCACCACCAAACTCCTCGGGCACCACTTCTTCCACCACCAGCTCGTTCTTGACGCGCTCGGGATTGGCATCCGGTTTGTCGATCTTGTTGATCGCCACCACGATCGGAACACCCGCCGCCTTGGCGTGCTTGATGGCCTCTTTGGTTTGCGGCATCACACCGTCGTCGGCGGCCACTACCAGAATCACGATGTCGGTTGCCTGGGCACCGCGGGCACGCATAGCCGTAAAGGCTTCGTGACCCGGAGTATCGAGAAAGGAAATCATGCCGCGTGGTGTTTCCACGTGGTAGGCACCAATGTGCTGGGTGATACCACCGGCTTCACCGGAAGCCACTTTGGCGCGGCGAATGTAATCCAGCAACGAAGTTTTGCCGTGATCGACGTGACCCATGACCGTTACAACCGGTGCGCGTGGCAGCGATTCTGATTGCTGCTGCGACACTTCGTCATCGGTAAAGGCTTCTGGATCGTCCAGCGCGGCAACGATGGCCTTGTGGCCCATTTCTTCCACCAAAATCATGGCGGTGTCCTGGTCCAGCGGCTGGTTGATGGTGACCATTTGGCCGAGCTTCATCAGGTGCTTGATCACCTCGGAAGCCTTGACGGCCATTTTGTGCGCCAACTCTGCCACGGTAATGGTTTCAGGCACATGCACTTCAATGACGCGCGCCTCAACCGGTGCTGCTTGCACGCGGTTGTCATCACGGTCGCGGTCATTGCTACCGCGTCGACCACCCCGTGCAGGGGCGCGCCAGTTGGTGCCACGGCCAGCGGGTGCACCCGTGGCGCCACGTGTAGGAATAGCACTTTTCTTTTTGGGATCGCCGGCCCAGCTGCTTGAGAGCTTGGCTGATTTGACTTCTTTGCCAGCGCCAGCGGGTGCCGCTGTGCCGGGTGCACCGGGCTTGGCCGGTTTTGCTGGAACTGCGCCAGCGGCTGGTTTGTGCAGCGTACCCTTGATGCCAGCTTTGGCTGCATCGGGCTTGATTTCTTCCGGTTTTTTGGGAACCGGTGCTTTTTTGGCGGGTGACGACATCATCAAGCGAATAGCAGCGGCTTCTGCCTCTGCCTTGCGCCTGCGGTCACCCAGATCGGCCGCCCGTACGACATCTTCAGCAGCTCGCGCTTTGGAATCGGCCGCTGCTTTTTCGCGAGCCAACAATTGCACCTTAGCCAAGCCTTCAGCTTTTTCTGCTGCTTCCAAAACTTGGGCTGCTGCGTTATCAATAGCATCCTGCGCTTGTTGCGCGGGGGCTAGCGGCTTATTTTTTTCTACAACTGCTTGCGCAGCGGCAGTTTCGGCGGCCTTGGCAGCGGCCGCTTCAGCCGCTTCACGCGTCCGGGCCTCCTGCTCTTCACGCTGACGCCTGCGCTCCGACAGTTCTTCTTCCTGGCGACGGATCAATTCAGCTTGACGACGAGCTTCTTCTTCACGCCGCGCCAATTCAGTGTTGTCGATCAGCGGCGCAGCCTCAATTTCGTGCTCAACCTCGGGCGCTTCTACTGATACCTCGACCCCGTCTTCACGACGCACAAAGGTACGCTTCTTGCGCACTTCGACCTGAATGGTGCGCGCCTTGCCGGTGGAATCGGCCTGCTTGATTTCGCTGGTCGACTTCTTGACGAGCGTAATTTTCTTGCGCTCGGCGCTGGCGGTGCCATGGCTGGCCTGCAAGTAGCTCAACAGATGCTGCTTGTCAGCGTCTGTCAGCTTGTCGGAAGCGGCCGATTTGGCAACTCCCGCCGATTTCAGCTGCTCAAGCAGCGTATCGGTTGTTTTTTTGAGTTCTGTTGCAAACTCGGCGACGGTCGTACTGGACATTTGTTGTGTAACCTTTCATGACCATTACTCTTGAGAAGCGGCGTCATTGGTAAACCAATGTTCGCGCGCCTTCATGATCAAGGTCTTGGCTTCGTCCGCAGACTGGCCGGTGATTTCAGTGAGTTCGTCAACGGCCAAATCGGCCAGGTCGTCAAGCGTGTGAACGCCGCCATCTGCCAGTTTGCCGATCAGTTCGGGGGAGAGGCCTTCGAGGTCGTGCAGATCCTGCGAAACCTTTTCAACACTCTCTTCTTGCGCAATTTCCATGGTCAACAACGCGTCTTTGGCGCGGGTGCGCAATTCGTTGGCCGTGTCCTCGTCGAAGCTCTCGATCTCGAGCATTTCTTCCAGCGGCACGTAGGCCACCTGCTCCAGACTGGTAAAGCCTTCTGCAATCAGCAGATCGGCGATTTCTTCGTCCACATCCAGCTTTTCCATGAACAGCTTGCGGCCAGAGTCCGTCTCGCTGGCCTGCTTCTGGGCCGACTCGGCGGCATCCAGGATGTTGATCTTCCAGCCGGTCAGCTCGGATGCCAGGCGCACGTTCTGACCGCCACGTCCGATCGCGATGGCGAGGTTTTCTTCATCCACCACCACGTCCATGGCATGGCGCTCTTCGTCCACCACAATGCTGGAGACATTGGCCGGGGCCAACGCACCAATCACAAACTGGGCCGGATCTTCACTCCACAGCACAATGTCCACGCGTTCACCGGCCAGCTCGTTGGTGACGCCATTGACACGCGTGCCGCGCACACCGACACAGGTGCCGATGGGGTCCACCCGTTTGTCATGCGACAGCACCGCGATCTTGGCGCGCGAACCGACATCACGGGCGCAGGATTTTATTTCCAGCAAACCCTGCTCGATTTCGGGCACTTCCTGGCGGAACAACTCCACCATGAACTCCGGCGCCGAGCGCGACAGAATGATCGGCGCGCCGCGCAGGGTCAGATCAACTTCCATGATCATGGCGCGAACGCGGTCACCCATGCGGAGATTTTCCTTCGGGATCATTTCGCTGCGGCGCAGCCGGCCTTCGACGCGGCCGCTTTCGACAATCAGGTCACCCTTGTCCATGCGCTTGACCGTACCGACGAAAATCTTGTCGCCGCGCGACATGAAGTCGTTGAGCAACATTTCACGTTCGGCATCGCGAATTTTTTGCAGAATGACCTGCTTGGCAGCCATGGCACCGATACGGCCAATGGGAAGTGATTCCACCGTTTCTTCGATGTACTCGTCCACCTCGATGTCGGGAATCTGCTCTTTGGCTTCGAACAACAGGATTTCCTGGTCAGGCAACTGCAGGCCCGCCTCATCCGGCACCACATGCCAGCGACGAAACGTCTCGTAGCTACCGCTGTCGCGATCAACCGCGACGCGGATATCCACATCGCCTTGGGAAAGCTTCTTCGTCGCTTGTGCCAGCGCTGCCTCGACAGCGCCAAACACCACATCACGCTCCACGTTCTTTTCGCGTGAGATGGCTTCTACCAGCATTAACATTTCGCGATTCATGCCATAACTCTCCTGTTTCAATTCAATCCAAATTTGTTTCTGAGTCGCCCTTGGCGCCACGACCCTTGAAGCTGACGATAGGCGCCAGTCGCGCCTCCTTCAACTCATCCAGAGTAAAACCCAAGGCCTGCACCGGTGCCGGCAATCTCTTCTTGCTGATTTTTTGACCAGGCTTGCCAACGGGCGCATCGCTCCAGACGATTTGCCAACCCAACACCCCACCCTCGCCCTGGGTGCGCTCCAGCGTGCCACGAAACTTCTTGCGGGTGGCATTAACCTGACCCGCTGCCGCTGCAACCCCAATAGGCGCCTTGAGCGTGACGTCAACTTCATGCCCGACAAATCGCTCAAAATCTTTCTCATGCCGCAAGGGACGGTCAATGCCCGGCGAGGACACTTCAAGCCGCTTGTACTCAACGCCATCCACCTCAAGCGCAAACAGCAACTGACGCGTGACTTTCTCGCAGTCTTCAACCGTCACGAACTGCTCCGCAGCCACGCCATCGACCGGCGGCATCCATGGCAGGTCAATCGTGATGCGCAGCAATCCAGCGGCGGAACGCTCGGTTTCCACCAGGTCGTAGCCCAGACCGGCCACGGTTTGCTCAATAATTTCTTTCAGTGCCACTTGTGTTCAGATGCAATACAAAAACAATCGACCAAAAAAAACGGGCGGTAGATACCCGCCCGTTTGGTCGTGAGCTTTGGATTGTACCCGAAAACCGGCTTAATTGCCTTGATTTTGAAGGATTTATCCAGCTGCCGCCAGCAAGGATCGGGTGTAATCGTGCTTCGGGAACGCCAGCACTTTGGCGGCGGGCCCGGACTCCACAATATGTCCGTCTTTCATGACCACAACCTGGTGGGCCATGGCCCGAATGACATCGACATCGTGGGTGATGAGCAGATAACTCAAGCCGTGCTCTCTTTGCAGTCGCTGCAATAGTTGTAGCACCTGCTTTTGGATCGTGACATCCAGCGCGCTGGTGGGTTCGTCCAGTACCAGCACCCGGGGTTTGACGATCAGAGCCCGGGCGATGGCCAGGCGCTGGCGCTGCCCTCCTGAAAACTCATGGGGGTAACGCTGTAGCAGACTTTGAAGTTGAAATTGATCCATATCAACACCCATACCGACATCCAGCAGCGCCTGCGCCACCCGCAGGCGGCGCTCCGCCTGCGACAGACCGGGCTCATGCACCAGCAGTCCTTCTCCCACAATCTCCGCAACGGTCAGGCGTGGTGACAGAGAAGAAAAAGGATCCTGAAACACCACCTGCACCACGCGACGCATGGATTTGTTGTGGGCCGCGCTCAAGCCCCAGGCTTGTCCAGTCACCTGCATTTCGCCCCTGAAAGGCATCAAACCCAGCGCGGCCAGCGCCAGCGTAGATTTACCCGACCCTGACTCGCCCATGACGCCGAGGGTCTGCCCCGCCTGAAGCTGGAAGTCGGCACCCTGCACCGCGACGAACTCGCCATGGCTGAACCAGCCCTTGATGCCCGGCAACGGTGTCGGGTAGGTCACCCGCAACGCCCGGGCCTGCATGACGGCCGGTTCGCCCGCAATCGGCGCCACCTCAAGCACATCGCGCACCGGCTTGCTGTCAATCAGTCGGCGGGTATACCTGTGTTGCGGATGGGCAAAGACATCTGCCACCGCGCCCTGCTCCACGATATGGCCGTTTTCCATGACGATGACGCGGTCCGCAAAACGCCGCACCAGATTCAGGTCATGGGTGATCATGAGCACGGCCATGCCATTTTTTTGCTGGAAACTGGCCAGCAGATCGAGTATTTGCCCACGCAGGGTCACATCCAGGGCGGTGGTGGGTTCGTCTGCCAGCAACAATTTAGGCTGACACGCCAGCGCCATGGCGATCATGGCGCGCTGGCGCTGGCCACCGCTGAGCTGGTGCGGATATGCCTTGGCACGTCGCTCGGGCTCGGTAATACCTGTTTCTGCTATTAATTTAATAGCTGATTGCGCAGACTGCTTGCGGGCTAGACCCTGTTTTAGCTCTAAAACTTCGGAAATTTGATCGCCCACCGTGAACAGCGGGTTGAGCGCCGTCATGGGTTCCTGAAAAATCATCGAAATCTCCTGCCCACGCAGGCCACGCAGTTCACGCTCCGGCATCGAAAGCAGGTCACGCCCAAGAAACATGGATCTGCCGGTGATGTCGGCGTTCTGCACCAGCCTCAGCAGGCTCAGCGCCGTCACCGTTTTGCCGGAGCCCGACTCGCCGACCAGCGCCAGTTTCTCGCCGGGGGCAATGGAGAAATCGATACCGTGCACGACCTCCTTGCCGGCGAAAGCCACGCGCAGCCCGTGAACAGTCAACAACGGTGGGAGCGGAATCAGTTCCGCCTCGGGCGGCAGCGAGGACACGCCAGTGCCGAGCGTGGGGGCCTTCACTTTTCTGCCTTTCGCGGGTCCAGCGCATCGCGCAGGGCGTCGCCCATGAAGGTCAGCAACAACAGGGTCACCACCAGTACACAGAAGGTGGCGAGCGAAATCCACCAGGCGTCGATATTGTTTTTGCCTTGCGACAGCAGTTCCCCAAGAGACGGAGTTCCGGGCGGCACCCCCAGGCCCAGAAAGTCCAGCGAGGTCAGCGCCAGAATGGCCCCACTCATGCGGAAGGGCAAAAATGTGACAACGGGCGTCAGGCTGTTTGGCAACAAGTGACGCATGATGATCTGCCAGTTGCCCACGCCCAGCGCCCGTGCCGCCCGCACGTAATCGAGTTGCCGGTTGCGAAGGAATTCAGCCCGCACGTAATCCGACAAACCCATCCAGCCAAACAGACTTAACAGGATCAGCAGCAGGGCCAGACTGGGTGCAAACACCGCGCTGAAGATGATGAGCAGATACAGCTCAGGCATGGAACTCCAGATTTCGATGAAACGCTGAAACGCCAGATCCGTCTTGCCACCGAAAAAGCCCTGAATCGCCCCGGTAATCACTCCCAGCAAGACGCCGGTGGCGGTCAGCGCCAGCGCAAACAGCACGCTGACCCGAAAACCGTAAATCAGTTGGGCCAGCAGGTCGCGTCCGCGGTCATCGGTGCCCAGCCAGTTCTCAAAGCTGGGGGCGGACGGATTCGGCTCTTTGGCGAAGTAGTTCAGCGTTTTCGGACCATACGGATTGGGGGCAAACACGGCCCAGTTGCCTGCCAGTGACAAACGCTCCCGGATGAACGGGTCCAGATAGTCGGTGGCAGTGTCGAAGTCACCACCAAAGGTCTTTTCCGAATAATCCTTGACCATGGGGAAGTAGGTCGTTCCCTGATAGCGAACCAGCAGCGGCCGGTCATTGGAGATGACTTCGGCAAACAAACTTAACAGAACCAGCGTGCAAAAGGCCAACAGGCTCCAATAACCCAAGCGGTTGCGCTTGAAGCGCAGCCAGGCCCGGCGACCGGGGGATGGAGACTTCAGGGGCGTGCTCGCGGGGCCGCCGCGGAACCGGCTTTGCCGGGCCGCTGGCGGCGCCCCCTCGGGGGGGAGGCGGCCAGAGGCCGTTTCGGGGGGGTTAGTCAAATCTGACACGCGGGTCCACCCAGACATAAGACAAGTCAGAAATCAGCTTGGTGACCAGACCAATCAGCGTGAAAAAGTACAAAGTGCCCAGCACCACCGGGTAGTCACGCCGGATCACGCTCTCGTAACTCAAGAGCCCAAGCCCGTCCAGGGAAAACAGCGTCTCGATCAGCAGCGCGCCGGTAAAAAACGCGCCAATGAACGCCGCCGGAAAACCGGTAATGATCGGAATCAGGGCATTGCGAAACACATGTTTCCACAGCACCTGCCGTTCATCCAGCCCTTTGGCCCGCGCCGTCACCACGTATTGTTTGCGAATTTCTTCCAGAAAAGCGTTCTTGGTCAGCATGGTGGTCACGGCAAAACTGCCCAGCACCATGGCTGTGACCGGCATGGCGATGTGCCACAGGTAATCCACGATGCGCGCGCCCCACGTCAACTCATCCCAGTTGCTGGAGGTCAAGCCCCGCAGTGGAAACCATTGCAACTGGCCGCCAAAAATGACCAGCAGCGCCACCCCCAGCACAAATCCGGGAATGGCATAACCCACGAGCACCAGCAGCGTGGTGACGAAGTCGAAGCGCGACCCGGCCCGCACCGCTTTGGCCACCCCGAGCGGAACCGCAATCAGATAACTGATGAAAAACGTCCACAGCCCGAGGCTGATGGAGACCGGCAACTTCTCCCACAGCAGTTGGGAAACGTCCTTGTTTTGGAAAAAACTTTTCCCGAGGTCAAAGCGGGCGAACTGTCCGAGCATTTGCAGGAAGCGCTCATGCGCCGGTTTGTCAAAGCCATACAAGGCCTTGATCTGCTCAAGCCGCTTGGGATCCACCCCTTGCGCACCCCGGTAGCTCAAGCCGCCGCCCTCGGCGCTTGACCCCGTCCCCGCCTTGGCCTCGGCCAGGTACTGCTCGACCGGGCCACCGGGCACAAACTGGATCACGACGAAGGTGATAAGCAAGACACCCAGCAAGGTGGGGATCATGAGCAACAGGCGTTTGAGGATATAGACCAGCATGATTTATTTGGCCCACCAGGTGTCAATGGCCCAGCTCTCGCCCTGGGCATAAGGTGGCATGGTCGCCGGCTTGGCGATGTGCCAGTTGTTGTACACCATGCGGTGGGTGCCGGCGGTCCATTGGGGAATGAGCAGATGGCTGTGGCTGATGACACGCTCCAGTGCGCGACAGGCCGGCAACAGCTCGGCCTTGGTTTTGGCGCTGGTCATTTTATTGATCAACGCATCGACCGCTGGGTTCTTGACGCCCGACAGGTTGCCCGAGTCTTCAATATCTGCTGCCTTGGAACCAAAGATATCGGCATACTCCTGCCCCGGGTTGTGCGTGCCGCCATAGGCCAGTGAGGTGATGTCGAACTCAAACTTCTGCAGCCGCTGCTGGTACAGGGCGAAGTCCACCGGGCGAAAGTTCAACTGGATACCGAGTTTCTCGAGGTTTCGCGCCCACGGCGTCACCACGCGCGCGCTGCCTTCGTTGCTGTCGAGATATTCAATTCCAAATACCTTGCCCTGTGCATTGCGCAAGGCCCCATCGCGCACCTCCCAACCGGCGGCTTTCAGCAAGGCTTGCGCCTGGCGCAGGTTGGCCCGCAGTGACGAGGTGCCATCGGTGCGTGGCGCAGTGGCCATCAGCCCGAAAGCGTCCGCTGGAATATCTTTGCGCCAGGGTTGCAACAAGGCGAGTTCCTCCTGACCGGGCACGCCCGTGGCCTGGCAATCGGTGTTGCCGAACAGACCATTGACGCGCTGGTAGGCGTTGTAGAACATCTGGCGGTTCATCCACTCGTAGTCCAGCGCCAGACCGAGTGCCTGGCGCACGCGCACATCCTTGAAATTGTCGCGCCGTGTATTAAGCACATAGCTCTGGAAACCGGAAGGCAGGCGATGTTTGAACTCCATCTTGACCAGCTCCCCGGACTCGAACCGTTTGCCGGTGACCCGCCGCGCCCAGTCGCCGGCGGAAAAGAACCGCATCAAGTCGAACTCACCGGCCTTGAGGGCTTCCAGCCGTGCGGTGTTGTCTTTGTAGATCTTGACGGTGATGCGCTCGAAGTTGCTGGTGCCGCGCTTCACGTTCAGGTCTTTTGCCCAGTAGTTGGGGTCACGCACATAGGTGATGTCCTTGCCGAACCGGACCGGGCCTATTTTGTAGGGTCCGCTGCCCACCGGAATATCCGTCACCACCTGGTCAAACGATTTCGGTTTGCCGTTCTCCATGCCCCACTGGCGGCTGAAGACCGGCAGGGCGCCCACCGTGAGCGGAAGTCCCCGATTCGGCTTCTTGAAACGGTAGCGCACGGTGCGCTCATCCACCACATCCACGCCAGCCACATCTTCCAGCAGACTCTTGTACGACGGCGAAGTGTGGGGCCCCATCAGGGTGTCAAAACTGAACTTCACATCAGCCGCCAGCACCGGGTCGCCATTGTGAAAGCGCGCTTCAGGCGCCAAGTGAAAAGTGGCGCTCAGGCCATCGGCAGCTACGTCCACGTCGCGGGCCAGCAGGCCATAGCCCGAGCCGGTTTCATCCAGTGAGCCGGTGAGCAGCGAGTCAAACATCAGATCCGCCAAATAAGCGGGGGCTGAGCCCTTGATGGTGAAGGGGTTGTATTTGTCGAAGGTGGACACCCGCAGATTGCTGACCAGGCGCAATTCACCGCCCTTGGGTGCGCTCGGATTCACATAGTCAAAGTGCGAAAAATCGGCGGCATACTTCAAGTCGCCCCACAGCGCGTAACCATGCGCCGCCCATACCGGAGCGGACATTCCACACATCAATAAAAACAGCAGACTTCGCATGCGACAATTCTGCATCAAATGCCGCTGCCATCTGGCTGGAGCGATTGGGGCCCGTCAAAGACGGCCCTCGACCAACCCAGCACCGATACGGCGGCGATTCACCTGCTAATTGAAGAGGACGATATGGGATTTCTGACAGGAAAAAAATTACTGATTACCGGTGTTTTGTCCAAGCGCTCCATTGCCTATGGCATCGCGCAGGCATGCCACGAGCAAGGCGCCGAGTTGGCTTTCAGCTATGTAGGCGAGCGCTTCAAGGAACGCATCACCGAGTTCGCGGCAGATTTCGGTTCCACGCTGGTGTTTGACTGCGATGTCGGCGACGACGCGCAGATTGAAAAACTGTTCACGGATTTATCCAAGCACTGGCCCAAATTCGATGGCTTTGTGCACGCCATTGGTTACGCGCCACGCGAAGCCATCGCCGGCAACTTCCTGGACGGCCTGACGCGCGAAAACTTCCGCATCGCGCATGACATCAGCGCTTACAGTTTCCCCGCCATGGCCAAGGCGGCCCTGCCCTATCTCAATGACAGGTCGTCCCTGATCACGCTGACCTACCTGGGTGGTGTGCGCGTCGTGCCGAACTACAACACCATGGGCTTGGCCAAAGCGTCGCTGGAATCTTCAGTGCGTTATCTGGCCGACGCCATCGGTCCCCGTGGCATGCGTGTCAACGGCCTGAGCGCCGGAGCGGTCAAAACCCTGGCCGCCAGCGGCATCAAGGATTTCGGCCGCCTGCTGGCCATTTCGGCCAGCGCCTCGCCCCTGAAACGCAATGTGACGATTGAGGAGGTTGGCAATGTCGCCGCCTTCTTGTTGAGCGATCTGGCCTCCGGCATGACCGGCCAGATTTCCTATGTGGACTGCGGTGTCAGCCAGACCGCGGTGGCCGTGGTGGAAACACCAACTTCTTGAAGAAAACAGCTTCTAGCCCCCGTGATACGGACGCTAGAAGCTCTTAAAACAATAGCAAATCGCGTCAGACCCTGACGCAGTCGGCATAGTAGTGGCGCTGGCCATCGGCGCCCTCTTCTTCTACCAGACCGTGAATATCGGTCTCGAAACCCGGACACTGACTGTTGAATTCGCGAGCGAATTTCAAATAGTCCACAATCTTTTTATTGAACACTTCACCCGGAATCAACAAGGGAATGCCGGGCGGATAAGGCGTCACCAGGCCGACCGTGATGCGACCTTCCAGATGATCAATCTCGACGCGCTCGGTTTTGCGCAGCGCAATGTGGGCATAGGCATCACTGGGCTTCATGGCCGGCGTCAGGTCGCTCAGGTACATGTCAGTGGTCAGCCGCGCAATATCGTATTTGGCGTAGAGCTGGTGAACGTAATGGCACAAATCCGCCAAGCCCATTTTTTCGTATTTGGGGTACTTCTGACAAAACTCGGGCAGGATCCGCCACATCGGCTGGTTCTTGGCGTAGTCGTCCTTGAATTGCTGCAAGGCAGTCAGCATGCTGTTCCAGCGGCCCTTGGTAATGCCGATGGTGAACATGATGAAAAAGCTGTAAAGCCCGGTTTTTTCCACTACCACACCATGCTCGGCCAGGAACTTGGTCACAATGCTGGCCGGAATGCCGGTCTTGGAAAACTTGCCGTTCAAGTCCATACCGGGCGTCACGACGGTCGACTTGATCGGGTCGAGCATGTTGAAGCCAGCCGCCATCTTGCCGAAACCATGCCAGTTAACGCCCGCTTTGGCTTTAGGTGATTCACCTTTGATGACCCAGGCGTCCGCGCGTCCGATGCCTTCGTCCACCAGCTTGTCCGGCCCCCACACCTTGAACCACCAGTCGTCGCCATATTCCTCATCCACTTTGCGCATGGCGCGGCGAAAGTCCAACGCCTCGGCAATGCTTTCTTCCACCAGGGCGGTGCCACCGGGCGGCTCCATCATGGCGGCAGCCACGTCGCAACTGGCAATGATGCTGTACTGAGGACTGGTGCTGGTATGCATCAAATACGCATCGTTGAAGAGGTGCTTGTCCAGCTTGACGGTTTGAGAATCCTGCACCAGCACCTGGCTGGCCTGGCTGATGCCGGCCAGCAGTTTGTGAATGGACTGCGTGGCATAGACCATGGCGTGTTTGGGACGCGCACGTTTTTTCCCCATGGCATGGTAGGTGCCGTAAAACGGGTGAAACGCCGCGTGGGGCAACCAGGCTTCATCAAAGTGGATGTTCTCCACATAGCCGTCCAGCATGCCTTTGACGGTTTCAGTGTTGTACAGCACGCCGTCATAGGTTGACTGGGTCAGTGTCAGCACACGGGGCTTGATTTTGCTGGCATCCACGTCTTGCAGGTGTTCCCGAATCAAGGGGTTGGCCATGATCTTCGCCTTGATGGCGGCAGGTTCGAACTCACTCTTGGGTATCGGCCCGATGATGCCGAAGTGATTGCGCGTGGGCTTCAAAAACACAGGAATCGCCCCGGTCATGATGATCGCGTGCAGGATGGACACATGGCAATTGCGGTCAACCACCACCACGTCATTGGGCGCGACCGTGTGGTGCCACACCATTTTGTTGCTGGTACTGGTGCCATTGGTCACAAAAAAGCAGTGGTCTGCATTGAAGATGCGTGCTGCATTGCGCTCACTCTTGCCAATGGCGCCGTCATGGTCCAGCAGTTGACCCAGCTCTTCTACCGCGTTGCAGACGTCAGCGCGCAGCATGTTCTCGCCATAGAACTGGTGGTACATCTGCCCGACCGGGCTTTTCAGAAAAGCGACACCCCCAGAGTGCCCCGGGCAGTGCCATGAATACGAGCCATTTTCCGCGTAGTCCAGCAAGGCCTTGAAGAAAGGCGGCTGCACGCCCTCCAGGTAGCTTTTGGCTTCGCGAATGATGTGGCGCGCCACGAATTCTGGCGTGTCCTCAAACATGTGAATGAAACCGTGCAGTTCGCGCAGGATGTCATTGGGAAGATGACGTGACGTTTTGGTCTCGCCATAGATGTAAATAGGCACATCGAGATTTTTGCGGCGCACTTCTTCAATGAAGTGGCGCAGATTCAATACTGCCGGGTCCAGATCAGGGCCGGGGGTGAATTCCTCATCGTCAATCGACAAAATAAATGCGCTGGCGCGGCTTTGTTGCTGTGCGAACTGACTGAGATCGCCATAGCTGGTGACGCCAAGCACTTCAAGTCCTTCCGACTCGATCGCCTGGGCCAGCGCCCGAATACCCAGACCCGAGGTATTTTCAGAGCGAAAATCTTCGTCGATGATGACAATGGGAAAGCGAAATTTCATTGAGAACTCCAGCCAAGCACGGGAAAAATAAGAAACAGGCGCGAAGTGTACGGACTTATTAAGTCACGTCGCTTGCCCGCCCCGCCTTTTGCCTCAAAATGTGGCAATAGAAACACAATTAGGGGCTGATATGGCTGAATCAACGATCTGGTGGGTGCTTGCGGGCGCTGCCATCGCGGTCGAGTTAGTGACCGGGACGTTTTACTTGCTCATGCTGTCCATGGGGCTGGTCGCTGCCGCCATCGCCACCCATCTGGGCGCCACAGCCACGGTGCAGTTGGTGGTGGCAGCCGTTGTTGGCGGTGGTTCCGTCGTGGCCTGGCGCGGCTACAAACAAAAAACGCCGTCCGCCCTACCCGCCGGTGCCAACCACGATGTCAATATGGATGTCGGGGAGACCGTCCACGTTGATATATGGGACCCGGACGGCACCAGCTCCGTGAAGTACCGCGGTGCCAATTGGCGTGTGTCGCTCGCCCCTGGCGCCACGCCATACCCCGGACTCCACAGTATTGTGGAAGTGATCGGCAGCCGCTTGGTGGTCAAGAAATTGTGAGAAATGTGCTATCGGAATTAACTGGAGAATTTAATGGAAATTGCAATCGTCCTGTTCGTGATCGCGGTGATTTTCATCACGCAATCAATCAAAGTTGTGCCGCAGCAGCACGCATGGGTTGTCGAGCGACTTGGGAAATACAACGGCACCCTGACGCCGGGATTGAGTTTCCTGATGCCTTTCATAGACAAAGTGGCCTACAAACACGTGCTCAAGGAAATCCCGCTTGATATCGCCAGCCAGGTCTGCATCACGCGCGACAACACTCAGCTACAGGTCGACGGCATTTTGTATTTTCAGGTGACCGATGCCATGCGCGCCAGCTATGGCTCAAGCAATTACATTACGGCTATTTCCCAACTGGCACAAACCTCGCTGCGCTCCGTCATCGGCAAGCTGGAGCTGGATAAAACGTTTGAAGAGCGCGACATCATCAACGCCCAGGTGGTGCAGGCCATTGACGAAGCGGCCCTGAACTGGGGCGTCAAGGTGCTCCGCTATGAAATCAAGGATCTGACACCGCCCAAAGAAATTCTGCACGCGATGCAGCAGCAAATTACAGCAGAGCGTGAAAAGCGTGCGCTGATTGCCGCCTCAGAAGGTCGTCGCCAGGAGCAGATCAATATCGCCACCGGTGAACGTGAGGCGTTGATTGCGCGCTCTGAAGGCGAGAAACAAGCCGTCATCAACAAGGCCCAGGGCGAAGCCCAGTCCATCACTGCCGTCGCCGAAGCCACGGCCCAGGCTATTGAGCGAATTGCAGCGGCCATTCGCCAGCCCGGTGGTGCCGACGCTGTGCAACTCAAGGTGGCCGAAAAAGCCGTAGATGCTTATTCACGAGTGGCAGCAGATGCCACCACGACCCTCATCGTGCCCAGCAACATGACCGAAGTGTCAGCGCTGATTTCATCGGCCATGAAAATGGTGCAAACGCAGCGCGGGTAATCCGCTTCGGAAAACAAAAAACCCGCAGCATTCATAAGAAAACTGCGGGATCTTGTATGTCTGCGGATGATTCAGGACATGTAACTGGCGGAGCTGTGGGCCAACACCTGGTACGTCGCGAAAAACTGGGCGTACCGCAAAGCGCCCGTGACGTTTTTGACTTACCGGTCCCGGCCAGTGGATCGATACTACTTTGGCACAGGCACTCAAGCGTAAGGTTGCGTTTCGCAACATTGCTGTGCATGACTATCGAGCCTATTGATCCCGATTCTTGTGAGCGTCATCACGCTACATTTGGGTGAGTTTTTGGCTTTCACCCAGGTTATTTTGCAACGAGATGCCCAAAGTTAGATTGGGATCGATCTCCGTATTACGCTAAACCCACTGAATCGTTTGCATTTAAAAGCGGTAATCCTATTGAGGTGCACCAAAGAAGTAGCCCTGTCCAGCATCAACATCTGCAGCTGTTAACACGGCAACCTGTTCACTGTTCTCTACTTGTTGCGCAATCACCATGACATCTAATGAATGTGCCAACTTGACAAAAGATTTCAGCATCTCAGTGACTGACTCGACGGCCGCTACTTCAGACATAAGTGCACCAGTCAGCTTGACATAGTCTGGCGGCAAATCCCGCAAAAGCTGCAAGGCCTGCGGATCGAGTCCATAGTGGTCAATACCAAACTGGCCACCATGACTGTGAATCAGATCACGTAATTGCTTTGCCGCACGCACGTTACGCAGGACACCAAACTCGGATACTTCAATCGCAATTCGGGCCGCACGCTCATCCAATTCATTTAACCGTGCGCTAAACCAATCCATAAATTCCGCGCTCGACATACTTTGAGGTGACAAATTGATCGCAACAATGGTCTGTTCCTGTGTGCCTTGTTTCAAGTAATCAAGCGCCAAGGTCACCATGGCTTGATCCACCTCAGGCATCAGGCGGTGACGGGCTGCCATAGGCATAAAGTTTGATGCCGGGACCAATTCACCCAGACCATCTACCAAGCGAGCCATGCACTCACCTTGCAGGACGGTTTGGAAAGCCCCCAAACTCAATACCGGCTGGCGCAATAAACGCCAGCGGTTTTCCACCAGAGCAGTTTGAATGAGGGTGCGCCAGCCAAATGAACCAAGCGAAATTGTTTCGTCCCGAGTATCAGGAAGCACAAAAAAACCGTTGCGACTCGATTGACGAGCGGATTCAACTGCCAAGTCAGCCCGCGCGGATACATCTGAACGCTTGTCCTGCGAGTGAAAGAATCCCACCCCGATATTGATTGCAACCATTTGAGCTGGCGCATAGTCAAGCAACGGTTCCATGATTTTGCGACGCAGCTCGGTAGCCAAGTCAGCCACTTGCGTATGAGACAAGTCGGCCATCACAAAACTGAAGCTGAACTCATTGCTGCGAGCCAAAATCGCCAGTGGCGCTTCGGCAAAGACAGCGCGTGCACTGTCAGCCACCGTGCGCATGATGAGCTCGCCAGCTGAAAATCCATAGGCGCGGTTGAGCAAGCGCATGTCGTCAAGCTCCACAGCCACCACGGCGCCTAGACTGAACGGGTTTTCTCCCTGCAGCAGTTCGCTCAGACGCAACTCAAAACCACGGCGATTGGCCAAGCCTGTGGGCTCATCTTCGTAGGCCTGCTTGTGTAAAACCTGCACCTTGGCAGTTTCAGCATCGAGCATCTCTGCCACGCGATGCGACATCTGATTCATGGCCTTCACCACGCGAGCCAATTCCGGAGCGCGTGGGACATGCATAATTTGCCCGAAACGCTTGGCCTGAACATCCATGGCAGTTTGTTCAATGGCACGCAAAGGTTTCAGGATGAAATGCAATCCGAGCTGCACCAAGGCCATGGCTCCAAACGAAATGCCAAATAACCAAAGCAGAAGTTCAACTGAGGTATTCCAAAGATGTTGATAGGCAAAGGTCGGCTGACTTAGCACCAGCACTTTGCCCAACTGCCGCCACCCCGAACCCACAAAAGCTTCTCCTGCAGTGGTATGGATTGGAAACCAGGAAACGAACCAGTTAGGCACACCTTCTATTTTTTCTGCTAACTCACGCTGCAAAATGGGACTGTGATCCGGAGCCAATACATCAATTCGCTTGAAATACCCCCGATCAAATACGCTTCCAACTTGTGTCGCGGCTAAAACCCGGTCCCCTTTCCCAAGGGACTGCCCCAGTGAAACAGACAAAGTAGTTGCGGCATCTTGTGCATGTGAAGCTAATTGCTGCTCCAGGTAACTGCGCGTACCTGAGATGGAAACCCACAAAATAACGGCCAATACCCCTAGAAAAAGGGCTGCAATAACCAGGGATAGCTGTTTTCGTAGACTCATGTATTACTCATCCATGGTTTTAAATTGACGTCTGGCACCTGACGTGGGCAGCGACTGTGCCAGCCATCCCATGGCGAGAATCACCACCATGGTCAAAGCATTTGCCGGTATTTGCAAATTGAAATCAACCGTGCTGTGTACGAACATGGCCACCATACTCATTGCGACGCCAAACGCCATGCCCCAAGGCAAGGCAGAGCGACGTTGCGCCATGGTTTTAAGCACCATCCAGAAAGTCAGGCATACCAGCAAGCCCAAAATGCCGAAACCAAGTAAGCCATAGTCCGTGGCAACTTCAACAAAATCATTGTGCGTATGGTCAACATAGCTATAGCCATATTGCGGCGTGCGATAAGACAGAAATACGTTATAAAAACTGCCCCCACCGGTACCGAATACAGGAAAGTCCTGCACGATCGCTAACGCGGTGCGCGCAGCCTCGGTACGAGCCTCCACCGACTCAGATTTGCCACCAGCAGAAACTGACAACTCTGTGTCCTGAATACGCTCAACCACTTTTTCAAGACCCACCCAAGTGCCCACCACCAGCACATCAATGATGATGAGACTGACAATGAGCGCAATGGTTTGTGGTGCCGTTTTACGTGCCAACAGAATGGCCAATGCACCCACCACCAGCATGGCCGTGAAAAAAGCCACATTCCCCATCCGCGAGCGTGTCAACACCAGGGCGATCACCATCACCACCAGCAACAACCGCAAGCGCATCTTGGTACTCAGCGTGAATTCAATGGCAGCCACCAATCGGGCCCGCCAATTGGCGTGTCGCTTATTCTTGGTGCCTAACCGTGCCAGCATCAGGCCAATGCCGATCGACAAACACATGCAGAGATAGCCAGCCAGGCTGTTGTGATAAACGAAAGTCCCGATCATCCGCGTGTGCGAAACCGATGAGAAGAAGATTTGATATTCCGCCTTGAGTGAAAACAGCACGGCCCCCAGTACCGCTTGCAATACACCACTCCACACCAGTACTTGTGCCAACCGATCCAGTCGCGGAGCATCTCGTACGGCCAACACCGCGACGGTAAAAACAGCCAAGTACACAAAAGACAAAGTTGCCATCGTGCGTGACTGAAAGACATCCAGAGACAGCGTCATCCATTGCGCAGGCGCCTGTGCTAATGCCGCCATGGGCGATAAGGCGGCCACCCAGGTTGCAGGCAAATAACAAGTCTGCAACCAGCAGAGCAACACCATTGCGGCCAGTAAACCCAAAGGCCAACGAAATTGGGCCAAGCGCGCAAATGCAGCGTCAACGCTGTGACGCCAAGACATCACCGAGCCTGCCAGCAGCAGCAATACAAGAACCAGGAGAATACCGATGGCCCAGGTTCGATTGCTGCCCAGTGGTAAAGGTGCCCACACCATCAGTGCTAGAAAACCGGTATAGACCCAGCGATCACGTACCTCTAGCGGCGAACCCATTGCAGGGTGATTTGCCATTGTCAAAGAAATGGATTTGATGAGAAACGTACCCAAAAAAACAAATGGCAGCTCAAAGCTGCCATTTGTGTTGGGTAAACCCTAAATTGTTTTAGCTGCCGCTAACGCTGCTGCGACCACCACCGCCAACGGTTGAGGCACGGGACTGACCGAAACTTACACCATTAAAACCGCCTGCAGCAGGCGATGCCGGACCAGCTGTTTGCCCCTGACCACCCGCTGCTGTAGATGGCAGCACTGATTGAGGATCAGCACCAGCCGCAATGGCAACCTGGTTCAAGGCAGAACGATCTCCGCCGTTGCTGACCGCTGCGTTCACCACTTCAGAAGCGGGGAAACCAGCAGTTGTTAAGGCGGCAACCACAGAGGATGATGAGTTGCCCGTCAGGATGAGCGCAGAAGCAATGACTCCAGTGTGAACACCAGCTGCTTTGGCTGCGGATGCAATAGCGGCAAGACTTTCGCCGCCGGCAAGGCGTTCACGAACTTCTTTGTCAACCGCATGAATCGACATGAGTGGCTGAAAAGCAAAAGCTGAGGCACTAGCGACCAAGACTGCTGCCAGCGTAAAGATTTTTTTCATGCATCAACTCCCAAAAATTGTTTGTATTTTTATTATATAACACACAAATTGTTTCAACTACTTTGATTGATTCGAAAAACATATTGTTCTTATAAATTCAAGAGACATTTAGTTAAAGCAGACTCAATTAAGTGCAATACTGCGACACCCTACAGGTGCGGTACTACTCACCATACCCCTGTGGATTGTTGCTTTGCCAGCGCCAGGCGTCAGTACACATGGTTTGCAGATCACGGCTTGCCTGCCAGCCCAGCAGCTCTTTTGCCCGTGAAGGATTGGCGTAACACGCCGCAATGTCGCCTTGGCGCCGCGCTTGCACTTGATATGGCACCGGCTTGCCACTGGCTTGCTCAAAAGCCTTCACCATTTCAAGCACGCTGTAGCCCACACCCGTGCCCAGATTGATGGCTGTGCACTGTCCTGCCGGTGCACGCCCCAGCTCCTCAAGCGCACACAGATGCCCTAGCGCCAGATCCACCACATGGATGTAGTCGCGCACGCCAGTGCCGTCAGGCGTGTCGTAATCGTTGCCCCACACGTTCAAGAACTCTCGCCGCCCAACCGCCACCTGAGCCACAAAAGGCATCAAGTTATTGGGGGCGCCCTGTGGGTCTTCGCCAATCAAGCCACTGGCATGCGCACCCACCGGGTTGAAGTAGCGCAGCACACCAAAACGCCACGATGCATCGGCCGCAAAGGCATCGCGCAGCATGTCTTCAACCACCAGCTTGGTGCGTCCATAGGGGTTGGTCGCTGACAGGGGGTGGTCTTCGGTCAGTGGCAGCCGCTGCGGATCGCCATACACCGTCGCAGACGAACTGAACACCAAGGTGTTGATGCCCACAGTCTGCATCGCCTCCAGCAAACGCAAAGTGCCAACTACATTGTTATCGTAATAGTGCAACGGTATCTGCCCCGACTCGCCCACCGCCTTGAGCCCTGCAAAGTGAATGACCGCCGTGGCGCCGCTGGTACGCAGGGCCGCCTCAAGCGCATCACGGTCGCGCACATCGCCCTGCACGCGGGTGAGCGTTTTGCCGGTGATGCGCTCCACCCGGTTCAAGGCCTCGGGCTTGCTGTTGCAGTAGTTGTCAAACACGGTGACTTGGTAGCCCGCGTTGAGCAACTCCACACAAGTGTGCGTGCCAATGTAGCCTGCGCCACCGGTCACAAAAATGTTGCGATTCATAGTCAAAAATGCCTCCAGGCCCCGTGTAATGTGCGTAAGTAGCTACGCTATTTATAGCAATCCATTTACCGCCGCAGCGTCCGCGCCAGCATTAACCCCGCCGCAGCACCCGCCATGTCAATGCCCACGTCGTGCCACGATGGATCACGGTTGGACGCGAAGAACTGCAAACCCTCGGTCAACAGTGCCAGTGCCAGCGCCGCCACACCCACGCGGGCCAGCGACCAGCGCAGGGGCGGTACACGCGCCAGTGCGGCCATGCCTGCAAACAGCACAAAGTGGGCGACCTTGGTCAACTGCCATGGCAAGTGCGTGACGCGAAAGGTCTCGTCCCGCCAGGCACCAGGCATCTGCGTGCCGAACAGCAGCAGCACCAGCGATACGGACAACAGGCCGAGGGCAGCTTTGCGGGAGATATTCACGCACGAACCAGATCGTCGAAAACGGCAGGGCTAAACGACGTGGCCAGCAATTGCGCCCTGGACATGGTGGCAGGAGGCGCAGCGGGCGGGCTCCCCGGAATCGAAAACCCGAGTCGCCCAATACCGTTGACCCCGGAGAGCGCCAACAAGTGCATGGCCGTCAAGGGCTGCTTGGGGAACATCTGCCGCAAGCGCATGAACAGGTCACCCTCTGGCAGGTTTTGATCCATCACCGGAAATAACGCACTGTCTTCGTAAGTCAGCCTCGAAGGTGGCATCAAAAGCCCGACCGGCGTCTGCGAAGAACTGGCATCAAGATAGCGGAACTCAAAACGGCTTTGATGCAGCAACTGCCCACTACGGTTGTTGCCAACGGACAGGTCAAGCATCTTTATGCTGTCAGGGAGCATCATCGTCCTCGTCAAGATCGGCAAAACGAGCCGTCATCTCCTCCAAAGTCGGCAAACCTGCGCGCTCAATGCGCAACACAAGCCCCATTGCAGCCAGGATATCCATGAGCGAGGAAACATTCACATCCTCACCGCGCTCCAGGCGATTGAGAATATCGCGACTGCGCCCAGAGTGCCTGGCGATGTCCGTCGTTTTGATCCCCAGCTCTTGGCGGGCGCTCTTGACCGCAAGACCGAGGTCTTTAGGCAAGCGAATAATGTCTTTCATATCGGACATTATTGCCAATAAAAACTAAATTGTCTTGTATTCAGGACAATATTTAGACTTACGAGTCGATGCAGCCATGAACTATCGATAGCCATCGAGTGAATTAATTGGAATCTGACCCCAATTAACCTTTATCTATTCATCAGCAGGTTTTAGGCAGCATCTGACATTTCGCGATGCTCAATGGCGTTGTTATACAAATCGATGACTGGAAAACAGAGGTCATAGTCGCCCCACACGAGCTCGCCATATTGCACCTTGAAGTCGGCAAAACGCTCTGGGTCAAGGTAAGCGCGTATATCTGGGTGATGTGAGTGCGCAAGAAACGGCCCAAAATCCAGGTCTTGCACGGTGTTGTCGTCAAAGAGCAGACGCAAGCGGTAGGCGCTGGTTTGCAAGGCAGATGCGATGTTGATGGATGTATGGCTCATTTCAACCTCTTGGTGATGCGCTCTGATGAAATGGATTTATGAAGCACAAAGTAGTCAATCCACTTGGAAACTATCTCATCAGCTTTGGCCGTAACAATTTCTTGAAAAAACCTCAGTTCATTGGTATCCAGTGGCGAACGCCCCGCAACACCGGTATAACGAATTTCTTCTACGACACCCGCAACTAGGATTATCTCGGCTCGGGACTCTCTCCCTTGAAGCTTGCCATGCACATGAATTGGCTCGTGTTCGTTCGAGTAGAACATCACTATTAATCCGAAATATTCGTACAGTTTTGGCATGGTTAGCTATTTTCACTTACTGACAACGGCTGCGCAACTGACGGACTGCAGTCAGCACGCATAAGGTGTGGCAGGCGCGGTCTTTCTCGGCGGTGAACTTTTTGAGTTCCAGCGTTATCGACTCGCCTGTGGCTACGAGCGTATTCAGATGAGATAGTTCATAACAAAATCAGCTGAGGGCCTGGGTCATGTGAATTAATTGGAATCTGACCCCAATTAACCCTGGGCGGGCGCTGGCCAGCATACCGGTGAGCTTGCTCGGCATCACCAAGTCGGCCCGCCCAGCGCCGTTGCCGCAAAACACAAACACAATTGCTACATTATTAATAGCTGCTTGTGCACATTCCACGGTGGCTACAGCCCTATTTGATGCAATAGCCACCTCCGCCAGCAGCGCCCTGCCCTGCGCCACTCCCTTGTCCAGCAGCCGCTGGTGCATGCGTTGCGAGATGGTGCTGACCACGCGCACCTCGTGCCCGCGCGCCACCAGCTACGCGGCCAACTCGCCGGTGTACTTGCCGATACCGGTCAGCTCGGGGGCAAAGTTGATGCCGTAGAGGAGGATTTTCATAGTCCAATTGGCTTATAGCCCCCGTGGGATAAGCGTAAGCTGCTATTCATTTGAGAGTAAATAGACGCCCGGTGTGAGGATGGGTACGCCACGCCATGGGTGCAACACCAACAAATCAGCGTCACTGCTCACCAGTACATCGGCCTCACACGCCAGCACCAGCGCCAGAAAGGGATTGTCTTTGGGGTCCCGGCAGGCGGGAATCACGCTAGCCTCATCCATCGCAGACACCGGCACCAGCAAGGCAAGCTTGCGCAGCAGATCAACAAAAGCGAGCCGCACATCCTGCGGCTGGTACCGGTCAAACTTGGGGCGCGCCAAAACCTGCTCCAGCTCGGCCAGTGTGGCTGCCGATACACACACGTCACCCAGCGCAATAGCCTGCATCAGGGCTTGGTGCGGTGTGGACCCAACACGCAGCGCCGCACTCACCAACGTACTGGTATCAAACACGACCCGGCCAAATGCGCTCACCGGGACTCTTTCACCAAGCTCACCACCTCTTCATCGGTCAGGTTCGCAGCGGCCGGCAACGCACTGGCCGCTGCTCGTTGGCTCCAGGCCTCAAAGGCATCAACTGCTGCACTACGTTTGCGCCTTGCATCCTGCAGGTCTTGCATATCACGGGGCGAAATAATGAACGCAGCCGTGCGACCATGCCGCGTAATAGTGACCGGCTCGCGCTGTACGCTGTCCAACAATTGCCCAAAACGGTTTTGGGCTTCCATAGATGTAACGGTGATCATGGCAGGACTCCTTTAACTAGCCAACCTGTACAGTATAGCTAGCTTGTACTATCGCCGTTTGACCTGATGTGCCCGTATGCGCCTTGACCCGCACGAACTCGTGAAAAACAGTCGTTGAATCAATGACCTGCCTTGAGGTGTTATCTGAAAGTTCAATGCAATCCATGAGCCGTAATTTATTTGAATTTGATTTTTATACGGCCAAAATATACTTATCTTGACTTGAAAAGTTCCTTAGACCACAATAACTGACTAGACAGACTAGTTTGGAGAAACTTATGCATACGTGGCAATTACAAGAAGCCAAAAGTCGTTTCAGTGAGGTAGTTGACCTCACACTCAGTGAAGGTCCGCAAATGGTCACGCGTCGCGGGCAAGATGCAGTCGTCATTCTGTCTGCCAGTGACTACCGGCGTATGAGTGGCACCCCTTCATTGCTTAAGCTTTTATTCAACGCACCTCGCGGCGAGCCACTGGACATAGTGCGCTCGCAGGAACCCATTCGGGATATCGGCCTGTGAAGTACCTCCTGGACACATGTTTGTTGTCAGAGCTTGTCAAGCCGTCGCCGGAGCCAGCCGTTCTTAGCTGGATGCACGAAAGAATCGAAAACGAGCTTTTCATCAGTGCAATGACCCTGGCGGAACTGCAACGTGGTGTGGCAAGGCTTCCAAGCTCCCGCCGCCAAAATGAGTTATCGACCTGGCTCCAGCAGATGGAAACAGGTTTTGAGGACAGGGTTCTGCCATTCACCCAAGAAACCGCTGGATCCTGGGCCCAGATGTGTGCAACAGCAGAGTCCAAAGGCAAGCCGATGGCAGCCATCGATTCCATCATCGCCGCAACTGCGCTGGAGCACAGCCTTGCACTGGTTACTCGAAATATTCGGGATTTTGAGAATGCCCCAATTGTGTTGATTAACCCATGGTTTGAAGTCTGATTCAATCTGTCAACGTAGGTGACAAAATCGATTTGCAGATCTTGCTCATCGGACTTCACGTAGGTGGTCAGGCTCTTGACGGGTACGAAACCCATTTGCAGCGCCTCAATCTCGGTACCCATATCCATAGTCACATCCGAGGGGATGGCAAGCAAAACAGGCCGCTAGCCCACGAAAAACCTGCATAAGTTGCTATGAATTTGATACCAAGCCCAACACATCCGCCTCAAACCCTTGCAACACCGCATCCCGGTCCAGGTGCGCCAGCGCAGCGGCGGCACGCGGGCCACACCGGCCATGCAGGCGGACAGCGGTGTGGCGTGCCAGGCTCATAGTGCCTTCAGCACATTCTCTTGAAACCAGCCCCACACCCCAAACGAATAGCCCGGAATCAGGTCAATACCCAGCGCCGACTTGACGAGGTAGAGCACCAAAATGCCCACCGCCGCTGACACCAGCAAAAACACCGACAGCACAATTGCCATGCTCAGGCGCTGCACCTGCCGCTCACGCGCGCTGAGCGCACGCTTGTTGCGCCCGGTCAGAAACACAAAGTAATACTGCCAGCGCCAGCAACTGCTCGTCGCTAAAGCTGGCGCGCATACGGGACGCCGCTTCACGCGATCTGCAAAACCAAACTCTTGCCACAAGCCTTGATGTACTTGCGCAAGGTCGCAATGGATGGCGAATGCTTGCCTGTTGCCAACGCGCGCTCCAACCGGGCAACCGCAGGTGCCTGGGTGCCCATGCGCTCGGCTAATTGCGCCTGGGTCAACCCGGCCTCTTGCCGAGCTTTGAGCAACGCGTCGAGGAGAACACCCTCTTCGCGCTCGATCCGCAACACCTCGGCCTGCACACCGGGGCGCTGCATCAGCTTTTCAATCAACTGGTCATGTGTTTGCATGTTTGAACTCCTTCATTCGAGTTTGGGCGATCTCTCGCTCACGTAACGGGGTACGGTCAGACTTTTTGACAAAGCTGTGCAGCATGACGATGCGTTTTCCGACAAGCGTGCGCTCAGCGAGCGTGTCTGGCAGTGCCAAGATGTCCTCTTGCACCGCATCACTGAAATAACTAATCGTGTAGTCCATTGATGAATAATAACAAATATGTTACTTGAATGAGCGCCGCAAAACATGCACGCTGAGGAAGGGGGTGGCGGGCATGGGGCTAAGGGGGGAAAAGTTATATGAAAAATCAGCCTCTAGCCCCCGTGGAATGTGCGTGAGCAGCTATTTAATTGATAGTAACGCCAAGGCATCCGCTTCAAACCGCTGCAACACCGCATCCCGATCCAGATGTGCCAGCGCATAGGCATAACCGGCGGCGCCCAGCCGCTGGCGCAAGGCCGGGTCTGCGGCCAAAACTCGCACAGCCTTAGCCAAAGCGGCGGGGTTTTCAGGCGGCACCACCAAACCGCAGGTTTGCACAACGGACGCCAGCTCAGTGCCCGCATAGGCGGTGGCCACCACTGGGCGGGCGCTGGCCAGCATACCGGTGAGCTTGCTGGGCATCACCAAGTCGGCCCGCCCGGCGCCGTTGCCGCAAAATACAAACACAATTGCTACTATATTAATAGCTGCTTGCGCACATCCCACGAGGGCTAGAGACCTATTTGATGCAATAGCTACCCTCGGGCGCGGGCTGGGCAAACTGCGCCATATCTACCCAATTGACCGCCAGCAGCGCCCTGCCCTGCGCCACCCCCTTGTCCAGCAGCCGCTGGTGCATACGCTGCGAGATGGTGCTGACCACATCAAAGCGGCGCATCAACCAGCGCTCGGCCCCCGCCACTGCACGGCGCAACCCGGCCCCGCGCAACAGCCCCAGGCTAAAGGCGGCATCCACCTCAAAGTCTTGCACATGCAGCCACGCCTTGGCCCCGCACACCAAGGGAGTACGGGTGACAACGTCCAAATAAATGTCAGCGTCCAGCATCAGAAAATAAACCGCGAAAAATCAGTAGCCAGGCAAGCGCTAGAGCTTGCGAAACACCAACTGCCGCACCGCACCCACGATAAACAGCGTGTTGGTCACCAAGTAACGGCGCCACAGGCGGCGCGGCTCTGAGGCCAGGCGGTGCAACCACTCCAGGCCATTGTTTTGCATCCATAACGGCGCGCGCTGAATCGTGCCCGCGTGGTAGTCAAACGCGGCGCCCACGCCCACCATCACCGCATTAATGCGACCCCGGTGCGCGGCCATCCACTTCTCTTGCTTGGGGCAGCCCAGACTGACCCACACCGTGCCCGCGCCTGAGGCATTGATGCGCTGCACCGCCTGCGCATCTTCAGCGGGCGTGATGGTGCGAAACGGTGGCGAAAACGCACCGACCACCTTCAGCCCGGCAAATTCTTGGGCCATGCGCGCCTGCAAGATTTCCAAGGTTTCAGGCGTGCCGCCATAGAGATAAACAGACTCATTGCGCAGCGCCGCCTGCGCAAAATAGCGCCACATCAGGTCCGGCCCGTTAATGCGTTGCTGGTCTTTAAACCCCAACTTGCGAACCATCCAAGCCACCGGCGCACCGTCAGGCGTGGCCATATCGGCCCATCGCCACCACTTGGCCAAACGCAGCATCCTGGCGGGTAGTGACCACTGAATGCGCGTTACAAATGCACACATAGCGACTTTCACGCCGGGCGGCCCAGTCGGCGATGCGCGACAAGGCCGTGTCCCAGCTTGTTGCATCAATGGACGCGCCCAGCACGGGCACTATTTGGCGAATTTTCATATGATTTTTTATAGTTAAATCAGCCTCTAAGACCCGTTTAGCATGCGTAAGAAGCTACTGAATTTGTAGCAAATTCACTCGTCATTTCTTTCCACCACTGGTGGGCAGTTGCTTTACAAGCTGATCAAAATCAGACTCATAGCGCTGGTCGTCCAGCACGCGGTATTTGGTGAACTCTTGCACTGCGTGGGCTTTGGCCAGCTCTGCCGACACTTTGTGCTTAACCAAAGCGTTTGCGCCTAAAGCATCGCACTGATGCGGGTCGTGCCGTTTTCGCTTTGGTAGATGAGGAAAGGGGTGGCTGGCTGAGCGCAAGACGCTACTGAATCAATAGTAAATAAACAAGTCATTTTTGGATGTCTGAATGTTTCAGCTCATACCAAGTGCCACGTCCTGCCCCGCGTGGCGTCAGTTGCCCGGCGGCTATCAGTTTTTGTATGTGCAGCTTGATAGTATGGCGGTTGGCCCCGGTTTGCGCCTGTGCACTAGCCACCGTCAAGCGCCCATGCTCACGCGCAATCGTCAGCAGTTCAATGGACAGCTTGGGCAGTGTGGCCAGCAGCAGATGCTCGCGCTCCATCTTGGTCTCTAGCCGTTTCACCTGACTCACCAGTGAACTCAGAAAAAACGTGATCCACGGCTGCCAGTTGGGTGCGTCGGTGCGGATCGTGCCTTGCGTTTGCCGCAGGGCAATGTAGTAAGCCTGTTTGTTTTGCTCGATCACGCTCTCCAGCGAGCTGTAAGGCACATAAACATAACCCGCTTGCATCAAAAGCAGCGTGGTCAGGATGCGTGACAGCCGCCCATTGCCATCATCAAACGGGTGAATTTCCAGAAAAACAACCACAAAAACGGCCACGGTCAAAAGCGGATGCAGGGCTTGGCTATCGCGCGTATGGCGCACCCATTCAAGCAACTCGCGCATCAGCCGGGGCGTATCAAATGGCGATGCGGTCTGGAAAATGGTTGCAATTTCATGGCCGTATTCATCAAACGCAGCCACCCGGTTTTCATGCGTTTTGTACTGCCCACGGTGGCGCTCGTCCTTGCTGCTGTAGGCCAACAAATCGCGGTGAATTTGCATGATGTGGTTTTCGTTGAACGGGATGTGCTCCCAGGAGCTAAACAGCAGCTCCATCACGTTGGCATAACCCGCCACCTCTTGTTCGTCCCGCGTGGCAAACGACTTTAATTCAATTTTTGCAAGAAGCGCCTGGACGGCTTGATCAGACAGGCGGCTGCCTTCAATGCGGGTGGAAGAACCAATGCTCTCAATAGTGGCCACACGGCGCAGTGCCAGCAGACGGTCTGGCGCCAGTGTGCCCAAAGCACGCCAAGCACCCTTGAACTCATCGAGTTTGGAGATGAGCGCCAGAATTTCTGGCGTGATCAGAATGTTATGGGTGGTCAGCATAGCCGTAAATATAGCCGTAAATATCTATAAATGATGGTCAGGTTTCGCACATTAAGGGGTGAAGACATGGCTTTAAAGCGTGGACAAGCTATATGACGCGGATTCAAGTACGAAGTGCAACGTTCAGTAAAGGTTGTGCCAAACACCCGCAGCAACAGCAAAACAAACAACAGCGCCAAGGCGGATTTACGGAAGATTTTCACAGTCAAATAGGCCTCTAGACCCCGTGGAATGTGCTTGAGCAGCTATTCATTTGATAGTAACGCCAAGGCATCGGCCTCAAACTTTTGCAACACGGCGTCGCGGTCCAAGTGCGCCAGTGCGTAGGCGTAGCCCGCTGCGCCCAGACGCTTGCGCAGCGCCGCGTCTGCAGCCAGTGTGCGCACGGCCAGGACCATGGCTTCAGTGTCTTCAGGCGGCACCACCAAACCGCAGGTCTGCACCACGGTGGCCAGCTCAGTGCCCGCATGGGCGGTGGCCACCACTGGGCGGGCGCTGGCCAGCATGCCGGTGAGCTTGCTCGGCATCACCAAATCGGCCGCATCGGCACGCTGGGGCAGCAAGTGAATATCGGCGGTAGCCAGCAAATCGGGCAGACGCTCACTCGGCTGTAAATCCAAAAACCGCACATTGTGCAAACCCTGGCAGCGGGCCACCAAGTCGGCCCGCCCGGCGCCGTTGCCGCAAAATACAAACACAATTGCTACTATATTAATAGCTGCTTGCGCACATCCCACGAGGGCTAGAGACCTATTTGATGCAATAGCTACCCTCGGGCGCGGGCTGGGCAAACTGCGCCATGTCTACCCAATTGACCGCCAGCAGCGCCCTGCCCTGCGCCACTCCCTTGTCCAGCAGCCGCTGGTGCATGCGCTGCGAGATGGTGCTGACCACATCAAAGCGGCGCATCAACCAGCGCTCGGCCCCCAAAATACCCACGGCCGTTGACACGAATCCACCTAAAGAACTACCTCCACTCATCCGCCCGATCCCGGCGCCAATCCGCCATTGCTGTCTCCAACGTGTACTGGTACTGATAACCCTCCCGTCTCAAAACGCCGGGTTCGATGTTGTTTGACTTGACCAGTTTTCGAATGCGCACGGGGCTAACGGGTTGCTTTATTCCGAGAGGTCGGGCAATGGCTTCGATGCCGTAGGAGATCGCCAGAAGCAATCCGTAGGGTACCGAAGGCACCCAGCGGCTAACACCCGCCACTTTGCACACGGTGTTGACATATTCCTCCACTGTCGGCGGTTGCTCCATGGTGAAGTTGTAGAGCTGCGTGCCGCCTTGCTCGGGTATTCGGGCCAACGCCCACAGCATGGTGTTGGCAAGTTCCTTGACGTAACCGCCGGCTTTGCGCGTGTTGCGGTTGCCCATGTACAGAAAATAGCGGCGCAGCGTGGCTTGCACCAGGCGGGTGACGTTGCCGCCCTCTCCCGGGCCAAACACTACGCCAGGGCGAACAATGACCAGCTTGCGCCCGGCGCCTGCGCGCTGCCAACCCATATGGATTTTTTCAGCCGCCAGCTTGGAGCCACCGTAGCCACTCACTGGCGTGGGAATGGACGCTTCAGTTTTGACCGACTCCGTGGGGCCATACGGCGCAATGCTGCTGGTGAAGATGATTTGGGAACAACCCGAAGCCTCCGCGTAGGCACACACGTTATCTGCGCCGGGCAAGTTGGTCTCGTAATACTCATGCAGCTCGTGCCCCGGCTCGCGGTGCACGGCAGCGAAGTTGGCAATCAGGTCCACCTTTGCGGGCAATGCCCAGGTTTGCGACGGTGTGCGCACATCGATGGCCACATGCTGAATGGCAGGGTCTGCCAAATCAAAGTCCGCCCGCTTCGGGGCCACGTCGGCCAGGATGACCTGCCGTGCCAAACCGTTACTCAGCAAGTGGCGGGCAAAGTGGCTCCCGATAAAACCTGTGCCACCGAAAACAACGCATGTATCAAACTTCATCTTTTATTCTTCCCTGAATTTCTCTTTTATGCCCGCAAAACGGCGTCTACCACGGCGTCCACGCTGAAACTGATCTGCACAAATGCCCGCTGACGCGCTTTGCGTTGGTCTCGGGTCTCGGTGGCCAGGGTGGCCAGCAGTGCGTCAAACTGGGCGTTCAACTCAAGCGCGCCCCAGCTTTGGGCCACAACACCTGCGTTGGCCTTTTCCACCAGATAACCCAATTCACTTTTAGGTTCGCAAATGGCGAATATGGGCACGCCTGCGGCCAACAAGTTGGGCAACTTGGAAGGCAAAGACCCATCCGCTGTGCCATCAGCCTGCGGAATGATCTGGATGGCGGACCGGGCGTACAACTCTTCTACCTGCTCAGCAGGCACCAGATCATGGAAACTGACTGCACGTCCGTGCAGCGCCCCAGCGCTTGCCTTGAGTCGCTCAAAATGCGGCCCGGCGGAAAAGACGTGGCATTGCAGGCCCGGGTTGCGCTGGGCCAGCGCATTCATAAATGCAAACAAGCCATCCGGGTTTTGCTTGTCGCCCAAAGCGCCGGAGTACACCACCTGGGTCACCTGCTCTGGCAATACATGGGTCAGCGCAACTCCGATTTCGGCCTGTTCGGGCGGCAAAGCTGCGAAGGGGTAACACACCACGCAACGCGCACGATCCAGTCCATATTCCTGAATGGCCCGCTCGGCCATGGACTGTGACAGGAATACGAGCCGGTGGCACCGTGCAAAACAACGGCTCTCTACCCAATGAATACCGCCCTGCAGTAAACGGCCCAGTTTGGAGGATGACCGTTTCGCATAAACCCCCTGCAAATCATGAACAATGCCAATCACCTTGGCCGAGCGCCCCATCATCATTGACAACACCAAGAAGAACAGACTGGGTGGAAATATAGGCACCACATAACTTGGCTTAGTGCGCAAACGCAGGTATTGGGTGCAGGCAAACAGTGTGTACCACCCCTCCAACACCAACCGTCGCAGCATGGCAGACCGTGGATACCGCAGCCAGGCACCACCACGCACAATGGTCATGCTTGGCAGCGTGGCATTTGAGACCTCAGGCTGCCACTTGGGGTAGAGGGGGTGCGAAGCCAATGCAACAACGTCTTGCCCACGCGCGACCAGCCCCTGGGCCAGAACCGTGTTGTATTTGCCGGTAGAGATGGGCTCCGGGTAGAAAAATGGAGACAGAATCAATGTAGTCATATGGTTATATTGTCTGTAGCCCCCGTGAAATATGCGCAAGCAGCTACAAAATACATAGCAAGATCAGAGAGATTGGCTAGCCATCACACGCGTCTTTACCGGCACACACGGGTAGCCAAAGCACACCATACCGGCTGGCATGTCCTTGAACACCGAACTTCGTGCGCCGATGACCGCGCCTTCGCCAATCGTGACGCCGGGTGCAACAAACACGTCCGCCGCAAGCCAAGCCTGCGGACCAATGGTGATCTTGCGACTGCGGATGGGGAAGTCCACCTGAGTGTGGTCGTGGTCTGCGGCGCACAGATAGCTGCGTTGTGACACAACCGCGTTGGCTCCTATCTCAATCTCACCCAGGCTGTAGAGAACGGCATCATCGCCCACCCATGCATGATCACCAATGCAAATCTTCCAAGGGTAGGTCAACGTAACCGTTGGACGAATGACAACGCCCTGCCCCACTTTCGCGCCAAAAATCCGAAGGATTGAATTGCGAAAACCATAGGCGAACTGTGGAGACCAGCGAAATAGCGTAGCTTGTACACCCCACCAAAGCTGAACAACAACGGCGCTACGACCCCGAAAGTTGTTGGGCAAATTAAATGTGGAGAGCTTCTGATAATCCATTAAATTCAGTTCCAAGAGGTCGGAAGGAACGGTCGCGGTGCAACGTAATGCCCACCGGCGTGTACCCGCAACCCGTCGAGCACTTTCAAATGCTCCGATCTTTGGGTCTCCTCAGGAAATCGCGTCTTAATTTCCCTAGCAGGTATGCCGGCAACCATTGAAAATGGAGCAACGTCTTTGGTAACCACGGCATGTGCAGCAACTATTGCGCCGTCATGAATGCGCACGCCAGCCATAACCACTACGTTCGCGCCAATCCATACGTCTCGGCCAATTAACGTTTCGCGAATGCGCGCCGGTCGGCCAGCAAAAATAGTTGGGACACCCACCACATCGAAGACGTGGTCGTCGCCCACCACCATTACACGCGGGCCGAGCATGGTGTAGGCACCGATTACCACTTTCGGGCCAAGAATACACCCCGAGCTTATAAATGAGAAAGGTCCCGCCAAAACGTCATGGTGCAGGGATGATCCTCCAACAAAATATGCTGTCGGGTGCGCACCACTAATTCCCCAACGATAGCAACGCATCATCATCAAAAGTCTCTTCCCGACAGCTTTCAAAAGCAATTTCATTGATAGCTCCTAATCTCGCTCGCCTGAATAGAGTCAAAAATAAATGAGTCAGGTTTAATATTAAATACAGCATCTTCAATTATTTTTACCTGTGTTTCAGGGTTATAAAATTTCTCGATCACATTTATGCAGTGTTGTTCAACTATAGGCTTTACATCAACCGACTCCGTCCACCTTGCAATTAACGTTGTAAGGCTATGTTGGTCATTGTGAGTAAAAAAATCTCCAGTCAAACCTGGAACGATTGCCTCGCACTCCGGCATTTGATGATCAAAATCCCCATGAGTTAAAACAGGTATACCATAGGCCAGACTATGCATAGCGGTCAACCCAACTTTGCCTGGGGCGACGGTTAAAGCTGCGGTGGACAACAGGGGACCAATCAGGGATTCTTCGTACAGCGCGCCAGTACATTTCAAAACAACCCCCAAGTCTTTGGCCTGCGTTTCTAATTTTGTACGTTCTGGGCCATCACCTATAAGTAGCAGAAAACGCTCGTTCCCGGCGGACTTTAGTTCTGCCAATGCACCGATCAAGATATCGAGGCGCCGAACCGGCGTTAATCTTGTAATGCATGCAACCACAGGCACATCGCCGCATCCAAACAACGCCTGCCTCAATTCATAGCGCTTCTTCGTCGACATGCCATCCCTAATTCGCTTCTGACTGGAATAGTCAAGACTGTTAAACACAACCCAAACATCGTCGGCACAGAAGCCTTGCTCCATTGCAATTCTTTTGGCACGTCGCCCATACAACAGGAGACCATTAGGAATAGAGAAAAATAATTTTCTAAACATCTTTTTCAAAGGAGGCTCATTTGTATCAATCCAACCATGTGCCCAAAATATGACTCTTTTCCCGCGAATCCGGAATATCATTCCAGTAATCCATGCGGTCAAATTATTGGGGTCACCCAATAGGATTGTGCAACTATCCATCGACTTCATTGCCCATGGAATCATTTTCGGCTGCCAATACAGACTCCCGAGAAATCTGAATACTGGCAATAGATGGAAAGATTTAGAGCTGGGTGGCAACCAGGCTTTAATGCTCGGGTCAATATTTTTGGCATCTAAATCGGCAGCAAACTTAAAGTCACATGTGCTACTTTTCAGTAACCCAGAAAAAACTGCTTCCCGATAATGAGGAAAAAAATGATACGAAACAGATACTGGCTCACCTAATGCCCATGGAGCATGGGGTTTCTTGCAGTTCGGGGTTACCGAAAAATTAACGATTTGCAGAAGATAGTTTGTGATCGCGGTCTCGCCGATTAAGGATCGAACCGCCTCGATTCGATTGGTACGCTCCTCAAAAGTAACTTTCCCAATTGAAACTTGTTTGTACAGCTCATTTGCGATGACAGATACATCACCACATGGAAAAACGAAACAGTTAACAAGATTTTTGCAGAGTGACGACGAGCCCGCCATAGCACTAACGCCAACACGGCAGCCAGCCAGAAGCGCCTCATTTGTAACTGCACCCCAACCATCCCACGCACTGGGCAATATCATCAAATCAGATTCTTCGACGAAATCTCTAACTTCAGAATTGGGTAAAGCACCGTGAAAGTTAACAATATCCTCAATGTCAAGATCTAGGGTCATTTGTGTTAAATGCTCTCGTTCTTCACCACTGCCAATAATGTCTAAACAGATCTCTAGTCCAGCAATTTTTATATGTGCGATAGCCGATAATATAGAATCAATCCGCTTGCGTTTAATAAGCTGCCCAACGTAAACAATTCTAAATGAACTATGGTTTTGTGACTTCACAATAAAATTGTTAATTGGGTCCGCTACGGCATACCCAAATTCAAATATTTTTTTGGAATTGAAACCTATTTTGGTAAACCACGTCGTCCCCAACCTGCCCATCGCCAGTACCGCATCAACGCGGCGGCGTCTGCCGTAATCAAGAACAATATCCCGAAAGTATCGCAGCACGCCCTTGATGCCCCGAGGGTCCTTAGATTCACTGATATAAAACAACTTTGCTGGAGAAAGTGCAAGTATCTCAAATGCTTTGCGATTTAGGGAGAATTCCTTTATGCCAGTAAAAAAATGCAAATCGTTGCTCGTGGAGCAATCATCGAGAAGCTTGGATAGCTCACATACTTCAATCTTCGAGAGCTTTGCACCAGCATAGTTCACATTCCCTAAACCCAAAGATGAACGCCAAACTGGTATTTCTTTTTCGTAGTAAACATTAACGTCATACCCCATCGTTGACAAGCCGCGAATCCAACCAGATTCATGCTCATTCACCGCAGGTTGCCAAAAATGGAAACTGATATTCGTCATTGACTATGCCTGTTTTCTAGTTAGCAAAGAACATGCATCATTTTTCATCTAAGCCATCAATCATGAGACTTACGTATTGCCAAATTATTATTGATCAAAGAATACGTCAGCCCAAGAATCACACCAATAAACATTGAAAGCATTCTGCTTCCAAGCGGGTTTCCTCCAATTGTCTGAAGAATTACAGAAATGAATATCAATGAGAATAATGAATGCATTCCAAACTGGTCACCATTAATACAGAATTTATTAAAATTCTTAGTAAATACATTTTTTGTACATACAAATAGAGCATGTAACATTATCAGCGGAACAATAACACCAGCAACTATTCCTTGCGTAAAAACAGAATAGATCCAAAAATTGTGCCCAGCAAACCAAAGATCACTTGCATTGCCATCGTTACCAAGCAAAATAACTAACTGCTCAACATTTTCCCCACCAAAACCATAGGATGCCCCCAATCCATTACCAAACAAGAACCTTGAAGCATCAGCTGTCCACAAGTCAATTTGATAATCTATTTCCGCCAAACGAGTCGCCGTAGTTATATCAAACCCAACATTATCAATAACGAATACCCTATCTATCATCCGAGATGCTAAATCTGGCGAAAATAGTGATAATAATATAATAACAAACATTAAAAATGAGGCCCCGTTAAATACTCCCAAGGCAATGGATTTCGCGCTACCATGTCTGCGCAAGTTTCCGTAGAAAAAGGCCGTAAACATTACTCCAATATATCCAATCAACCAACTACGCGTCGCACTGACAAGGATAATCACCAAAATAATCAATAATGCCAGAAGAGAATATATTCTATAACTTTTAGAAATAAATGCATAATAAGCAAAAATCGGCATGGCCACGTACATCAAAGGGCTCAATATTTGATATCGCATTTCTGACAATTCAACTCCTGACGACAAGACTCCATAAATAAGCGTAAATATAATTGATACAAACGAAGAAGTTGCCATCAAAAGTGTTATTTTGTCAAGGTCAAATTTTGAAAATTGTGTAATTCGGCCGCCGACCAAATATCCGAGCACCAAGAGGACATAAGTAATAATAACTCGTGAGTAGCGAGCGAATTCAATATCGCACACAAACGCGACTACAAATGTTGACACAAGGTGCAAAAAGAGTATCCAGCCAATCTTTCGAAATATCGGATTCAATTTATTTTGCGACACAGGTTTTAACACAATTATCAACCCTGAAACCATTGTTGTAAATATTATTACCAACTGAAAAACATTCCCACCTTCTTCGACTCCCTTATAGTCAATTGATAATCCGAATAGAAATAAAAATAGAATATATATTGGCATATTAAGAAATTTCAGACACAATAATTTTCTGAAAATTTTTCCACGTGTGTCCGTGAAAAGTGAGATACCCGTTTTCGCCAAATGTACTTTTTAAATCATACTCAATCTCATCAATCAGTCCACCAGAGATCGGTGGGGGAATATTGATTGCTTTCCCGATGAAGTTATTTTTTATATGCCACCCAATTAGCCCCTCGCTACAACCGACGATTGGCTTCTTATGCATACCAGCTCGCACTATCACTCCACTCATAGCATAGTGCCTTTGATAAACTGCCCAAACCCAGTCACAGGCTCCGAATACCTGGTTTTCAATCTCCCAACTAACAAAGGCATCGCATGTTTGTATCCTTGAAGTACTTTTCAACTTTATCCATCGATCCCCTGATAGTAGGTCGCGCACGTCTTTTGACTGTCTACCGATCAACCAAATATGCCACTCTGACAAACCGGATTTAGTTTCCAAGGTATCCAACAAGATTTCTATTCCTTTACGTCGATCAATGGCGCCATACACAAGGATGACCTTCGCATTAAGCGGAGTATTTAGGTTAACTCGAATCTGAGAAATATCCACTGAATGAGGCTCGTCAGCGGGGTCTGGAAGAAATCCGAGTCGATGAGCATGGGATGGAGTCCTTTCCTTGACATACTCAACAAGCAACTTATCTATCGAAAATAATCTATTTAGATTTTTGTGTCGAAGAAGACGATTAAAGACAATATTTTTAATATTCTCAAATTTAGCTCGCGGAGCTATAACACCACTGGCCTGATAGTGGAATGCCGGTCGCATACAAATACCACCAAATTTGACATTTTCAAATGCCGATCCGATTATTCCAAGGCCATATAAACAATAGTCAATATATGGCAAGAATACCTGATTCACTTGTTTATTATTATTAGCCAAGTGAAAAGCTTCAATAAAAGACTTTCGCGTCAAATATTCTCTCTTAATTAGCCCCCAGATACCAGTTTCATCAAGGTTTGCAAGGAGTGTGTATTCGACCCAAGCAATCTCGACAGAAAATGATTCAAGACGCTTCTTAAATTCTTCGAGCATCCCAACCCCCTTGGGCAATGCAATAGTTAATTTGTAACCCTGATGATGAAATGCCAGTGCTATCTTTTCCAAGTAGATCGAGTGATGCCCACTCAGCAACGCTTCAATTAACAATACGTGCATCTCATTAACCCAATAACGCGGTTTGAATAGCTAGTGACCTCAAATCACGCAGTCTCTCTTTTAAATGATTCTGTTTGTAAAGAATATCCATTGACGCTGAACGACCACTTATTCTCGGCGTCGGGTACATCACATATTCATATGTATGTAACTTTCGGAGTTCATCTCTAAATGCATGCTCTAAATAGTAGCCATTTGTGTCATTGACTGCCAAATGGGCATTCATTAAGTTGGAAGAGTAAAAATCTCTTGAAACCATATAGAAGCGCGTATCTATTTGGGTCGGTTTCAATTTTCCATAAAAATCAAAGGCAGCCGAGCCATTGAAATGTGCAAAGCAGTCCTTAAAATTTTCAACGAAGAGGCGCCCCGTACATTTAGCAAAAAAAACTTCGTCTTTCAATAACTGACTTACAAATAATGCGTATTTTATTATTTCCCCCTCACCATAACCTTTGCCTTTATCTTGCACACCTTTTATATCGTTTTGAAAAACAATCACTTCACACGGAACCGATATGGATGGCCTGTCATCTTGTATGTAAGTTGTCAGATCGAAACCTGAACCATCACAAACAATGACTTTACTTACCCCCTGTGTTTTACGCCATTGCTCAATGCCTTTGAGAGTCAATTCAAGTCGAGTAGTTGGATCTATTAATGCTGTATGCGCTGCCGCAACATTGATTGCTGACGTGATGAGCACAGGCATTCCCTGTATATTTGTTTTACTTGACATATCTATTTGTGACGCCTGATCGCATAAAACATATAGCCAACTGCAACAGATCCCGCGATTGCCAGAGATGAAGCCATGCCAATGGCCGAAAAGTAGTAGAGCAGGACTGGCGCAGCTATCACCAGCGTCAGCAGTTGAAACAGCGTTGCCTCCGTTACGGATCGAGGGGCACCTATTCCGCGCAAATAGGCCACTAGTATTGCTATAACGGCACCAAGGAACATAGGTGCAACGAGTGCCCGCAATAAAGGAACTGCGGCACTCCACTGCGGTCCTAGCAGCGTACTAACAAGTAGGTCTGCACCAGCAATAAGTAGTATTGCAATAATGGCGGCGGCTGGAATTAATCGCCGAATTACCCAATTAAAGTATTGGCGCGCTTCCTGCTGCGACGTACGGTGTCGATTTGCGAAATTAGGATATAAATACTGACCCAGTGCAGTTGCACCATCTGCAACGAACAACTGTGCGATCCGTGACGCGACTTGATATAGTCCGAATTCCGTTGTTCCTAGAAATCTTGCAACAAGGACTTTGTCAGCTTGATTGAGAACCAAAGTTACAACACTGGTGCCCCACACCCACTTGCCAAATGAATTTAAATCATGAAGCAGTGCCCAATGAAATGAAGGATTAACCGGCGTCTTTAACCACGTCCAGGATAAGAACAGCTTCAAGCAATCGCTTGTGATATTTCCAAGCAATATTGATGCTGCACCAAAACCTAAATATATATAAACAAAAGTTGAAGCAATATCCAGGGCAGCGGCGGACGATTCATAAATTGTCATATCACGGAAATTTCTATTTCTCTGCGCTAGAAATACACCGGGATTTATGGCATTTCGCAAGAAAGGCATTACTGCAGCCAACGCTACAAGATTCGCAGAGTCTGGTACTTTGAAAAGTAAGGCTATCGGTACCGAAAACACCGCCAGCACGATTGCCAACAGCGAGCCACGACTCATTTGCAGGGTCCAAACGGCACCAGCTTCCTCCGGGTTGATTACACATCGCCGCTGAATTACAGCCTGTGCCATGCCGGTGTCTGACAAGGATTCGACTATTGCAAGTGCAAGTGTCGCAATACCAACCAATCCAATTAGCTCAGGTCCGAGTAGACGCGCAGCGAGTAAGAACTTGCACGCAACGATACCGCGCACAAAAATCTGCTGGGAAATAACCCAGATCGCATGATCAGGTCGCATTGTCATGCGGATACCGGTCATGAAATCAATCCTGCCCAAACTGGTCGCGGCTGTACATCTTGTCTGTGACATCGCTCAGGTTCTTGGTCATGCGATTGGCCACAATCACATCCGCCTCTTGCTTAAACAGCGCCAGATCATTCACCACCCGGCTGTTAAAGAACCGCTCTTCCTTCAGCGCCGGCTCATAAACAATCACCTCCACGCCCTTGGCCTTGATGCGTTTCATGATGCCCTGGATGCTGCTGGCCCTGAAGTTGTCGCTGCCCACCTTCATCACCAGGCGGTAAATGCCTACCACCTTGGGTTTGCGCTTCAATATCTCTGCGGCGCAAAAATCTTTGCGGGTAGTGTTGCTGTCCACAATGGCGCGCATGATGTTTTGCGGCACGGCGCTGTAGTTAGCCAGTAGTTGTTTGGTGTCTTTGGGCAGGCAGTAGCCACCGTAGCCAAAGCTGGGGTTGTTGTAGTGGCTGCCTATGCGGGGGTCCAGGCACACGCCCTCAATAATTTGTTTGGTATCCAGCCCGTGGCTGGCGGCGTAGGTGTCCAGCTCATTAAAAAACGCCACGCGCATAGCCAGATAAGTATTGGCAAACAGTTTGACGGCTTCGGCCTCGGTGCTGTCGGTAAACAGCAGGTCGATGTTTTGTTTAATGGCCCCTTGTTGCAGCAGCGCGGCAAAGGTTTTGGCACGTTCGCTGATTTCGCCCACCACGATGCGGCTGGGGTGCAGGTTGTCATACAGAGCACGGCCTTCGCGCAAAAACTCGGGGGCAAATATCAGGTTGCTGGTGTTGAACTGGGCACGGGCTTTGGCTGTGTAGCCCACGGGCACGGTGCTTTTGATGATCATCACCGCCTGCGGGGCAATAGCCATCACGTCTTGTATGACGGACTCTATCGACTGGGTGTTGAAGTAATTTGTCTCGGGGTCGTAGTCGGTTGGGGTGGCAATAATGACGTAGCTGGCCCCTGTGTAGGCGTCCACCTTGTCCAGCGTGGCGCGCAGGTTCAGGGGTTTGTTGGCCAGGTAGTCTTGCAGCTCTGCGTCTTCAATGGGGCTGTGCTTGCGGTTGAGCATGGCCACCTTTTCGGGCACGATATCAATCGCCACCACTTCGTTGTGCTGGGCCAGCAATACGGCGTTGCTTAGGCCGACGTAGCCGGTGCCTGCGATGGCGATTTTCATTTTTTGGATGGACATCGTTTTATTTGAGTTGCTTGGCGTTTTTAGCGCTCACGATGGGCTTGCCCGTTTTTAGCTCGATTTCTTTGCGGGTGTTACCGGCGATGGTGCCGCCTTGCTTGGCAATGGTGCGGTTTTGCTCAAATCCTTCTGGCAGCTTCTCTTTGGAAATTTCGGTGGTGGTGGCCTCGGCCAGCATGTTTAGCACTAGTTCAAGGTTGGTCATGTGGTCGCGCAGACCATCTTTCTTCAATCCTTTGACCTGTTTGTATTCACGCGTGCTCAAGCCGCTCCAGGCTTTGGTGATTTCGTCAGTGAGGATTGCAAATTCTTGGCCTTTTTGCACGCCCCGGTTTTCCCATTCATCGGTGAGGTCTTTGCGGACTTCGATGCTTTTGAGGCGCTGGTTGATCCATTCTTTGGAGTAACCTTTTTTAAGGTAGGTCTCCATGGCGCGGTCAAAGGCTAGCTCGGGGTCGTCAGTTTCTTCAATGCGCTCGTAACCCACGCGGGCCAGCCATTGCTTGAAGGGCTCTGCCTTGGGGGAGGGTATGGATTGGATCAGACGCAGAAGTTGCTCGGTGTCAGCAACGTCGGTGAGGTAGTTTTTACCGTCAGCTGACTCCATTTTCAGTTGACTACAGTTTGTAGCCAACTCGCTGCCCTCTTTTTTTAGGCGTGTTTTAAGAACACTCCAGTATTTACGTGCATTAGGGCTGCCTGTAAGGACCGCGACCACATCCACAATACTGAAGAACCATGCTTCTTTCTCACTGTCCCACAGCGAGCGAACTTGATGCGTTTCAAATAATTTGATGCTGCTCATGTTGGATTAATCCTGCCCAAACAAATTCCGGTGTTTGAGGTCACAGTTTGTGACCTCAAAGCGGTGAACTCAGCGGTGGAGAGCTGGAACATGAAGTCTTGCGGAAAACGTGTGATGTTGCGTTTGACGGACTGCAACAAGGGGATGTGGTGCGGTGGTCATTTGGGACTATTTATTCAACGCTGACGTTGACGTGGTAGCCGTTCTTCTTCAGCAAGGCGTGTTGTTTGGCTTTTTGCAGATCATGGGCCACCATCTCGGCCACCATCTCGTCCAGCGTTATTTCTGGCACCCAGCCGAGTTCGGTTTTGGCTTTGCTGGGGTCGCCGAGCAGGGTTTCAACTTCAGTGGGGCGGTAGTAGCGGGGGTCGATTTTGACGATGGCGTCGCCTACCTTCAGCGCGGGGGCATCTGTGCCGGTGATGGCGGTGACGATGGCTTGCTCGGCTTCGCCCTGCCCTTCAAAGGCGACGGTCACGCCCAGTTGGGCGGCGGCTTTTTCAATGAACTGGCGCACGCTGTATTGCACGCCGGTGGCGATGACAAAGTCTTGCGGCTTGTCTTGCTGCAGCATCATCCACTGCATGCGCACGTAGTCTTTGGCGTGGCCCCAGTCGCGCAGGGCGCTCATGTTGCCCATGTACAGGCATTGCTCCAGGCCCATGGCGATGTTGGCCAGGCCGCGGGTGATTTTGCGGGTGACAAAGGTTTCGCCACGGCGCGGACTTTCGTGGTTAAACAAAATGCCGTTGCAGGCATACATGCCATAGGCTTCGCGGTAGTTGACCGTGATCCAGTAGGCATAGAGCTTGGCCACGGCGTAGGGGCTGCGTGGGTAGAAAGGTGTGGTTTCCTTTTGCGGAATCTCTTGCACCAGGCCATACAGCTCACTGGTAGATGCCTGGTAAAAGCGGGTTTTCTTCTCCAGCCCCAGGATGCGTATGGCTTCCAGCAGGCGCAGGGCGCCCATGCCGTCCACATCGGCGGTGTACTCGGGGGACTCGAACGACACGGCCACATGGCTTTGTGCGCCCAGGTTGTAAATTTCATCCGGCTGCACTTGCTGGATGATGCGGGTGAGGTTGCTGCTGTCGCTCAGGTCGCCGTAGTGCAGCTTGAAGCGGCTATTGTCAACGTGCGGGTCCTGGTAGATATGGTCCACGCGCTGGGTGTTGAACGAGCTGGCGCGGCGCTTGATGCCGTGGACTTCGTAACCTTTTTCGAGCAGGAGTTCAGCGAGGTAGGAGCCGTCTTGTCCGGTGATGCCGGTGATGAGGGCTTTTTTTGGTGGAGTTGTGGTGTTATTCATTGTGCGGGGTTCAAGCGGCGTTTTTTACAAAGTCGGCATAGGCGGTCTGCAAGCCTTGAGCTAAGGTCACGCTGGCTTGCCAACCCAGAGCGTTGAGGCGGCTGCTGTCCATCCATTTACGGGGGGCACCATCAGGCTTGGTGGCATCAAAGGTAATGCGGCCGGTGTAGCCCACCGCCTGGCCGATGGCGTGGGCGACTTCTGCAATCGTCACATCACTGCCATAGCCAACGTTGATGTGGCTTTGCATGGGCTGGGTGTGAGCTTGGTAGGTAGGCACGGGCAATTGCATGACAAAGACGCTGGCAGCGGCCATGTCGTCAACATACAAGAATTCTCTTTTAGGGGTGCCAGTGCCCCAGATAGCAACTTCAGGCGTATTGGCCAGCTTGGCCTCATGAAAACGACGGATTAGCGCGGGGATGACGTGGCTGTTTTCCGGGTGATAGTTGTCGCCCGGGCCATAGAGGTTGGTGGGCATGACGCTACGGTAGTCCCGTCCATATTGACGGTTGTAGCTTTCGCAGAGTTTGATGCCGGCAATTTTGGCAATGGCATAGGGCTCGTTGGTTGACTCTAATTGGCCGGTGAGCAACGCATCTTCGCTCATGGGTTGCGGCGCCAGCCGGGGGTAGATACAGCTTGAGCCTAAAAAAAGCAGCTTCTGCACGCCCACGGTGTGTGCCGCATGGATGATGTTGGCCTGCATCATCAGGTTTTGATAAATGAAGTCGGCCGGATAAGTGTTGTTGGCGTGAATGCCACCGACTTTGGCAGCGGCCAGGTAAACCTGGGTCGGCTTCTCCAGCGCGAAGAAATTTTGCACGGCTTGCTGGTTGGTCAGGTCCAGTTCGGCATGGGTGCGCGTGACGATATTTTGCGTTTGCACGCCTTGAGACAGCAAGGTGCGCACAATGGCACTGCCGACCATACCGCGGTGACCGGCAACGTAGATTTTTTGCGCACCAGTTGTGGCGGCAGCGATGTGAGACATGTATGAGCCTACCCTTGACTTGCCTTGGCTGGGCCAGTTCTTTTATAACGTGAACTTTAACCCAGAGAGATACTCAATTTTAACCGCCGAACTTGCATGTATTGATAGCTAGATAGGACGGTAAGATCAAAGAATACGTGCAAATAACTTAGGGGGAATGACGTTTGAGGTTAACGGGTCGAATATGGGGTTGGGGTACAGCTGCGGTCTTGTTGTGGACCTTGGCAGTGCCCGGGCGCGCCGGTCTGGTTGACTTTTCAGACAAGTTTCTGGCTTATGTAGAAAAGCGATGGGGTCATGAGGCGGTACCTAGGCTCACTGTGTGGCAACGATTGGTGCGCGATAACAAAGCGGCCACTGCAAACGCCCGCCCAGTGGCCAGCGGGCTTCGACTGGTCAATGGTTTTTTTAATCAGGTTCCTTACGTCACCGATTTGATCAACTGGGGGGTTGATGACTACTGGGCCACACCCACCGAGTTGCTGGGCTCGTTTGGAGGAGATTGCGAAGATTACGCCATCGGCAAGTACCTGTCACTCAAGGAGATTGGTATTCCCATCGAGAAGTTGCGCATTACCTACGTGCGGGCACTGAATTTGGGAGAGACGCACATGGTGCTGGCTTACTACCCTACCCCGGATGCAGACCCTCTGATTCTGGATAACCTGATCGGTGATATTCGACCGGCCTCACAGCGCACTGATCTGGAGCCGGTTTATAGCTTTAACGATGATGATTTGTGGTTGCGAACGGGTGATGCCCGCAAAGGTGGGGCCAGCAATGTGCGCTTGTGGCGCGATTTACTGGAGAAGCTGGCAAAAGAACAGCGGATGTAAATCCAGACTATTGGTCTGGCAAGGTAACGCCGTTTTGATCCGCCATCTCAAGCAGTTGCTTGTGTGACGTGGCCTGTGCAGTGGCCACCATATGGATAATGCCTCGCTGGCGATCTGCTCCTAGCGTTGCCCATAGAGGAAAGGCCAGTTGAGCCAGGGTTGGCTGAACGCCAGCTTCGCTGGTGCCGTATTGCAGGGCTTTGTCAAAGGCCAGCCAGAACTCTGCATCGTGCTGATTTTGCAAGTGTTTCACCAGTGCCAGATAAGCCCAGCTGTAAGGAAAGGTGGGCCGCAGGGTGGTTGCGGCCCGGTAGCTGGCCGCCGCTTGGGTTAATAGCTTTTCTTGCAGCAGTTGCTCTTGACTGCCTGGTGTTGGGGTGCCCAAGCCTTGGGCTCGGGCTGCATACAAAAACCCCAAATCATCGAGCAACTGGGGATTACCTGGGCTTGTTTGCAGAGCAGACTGCAAGACATCGTGATTTTCTTGCCAGAGCTGCGGGGTAAATACCGGCCCACTGCCGTCACGCCATTCATTGATGATCGAGCGGACATGCAGTGCACTGGCGTCTGACCAGGCTGCAAATACGCCGTGCCAAATGCTCAAGGCGGCCATGGCTATGCAAAATACAACGACGATTGAGTTCCTGACGCGGCGTTGAAACAGAGCAGTTGCGAAACCCATGGTTAGGCGTCAGTTGTCAGACCTATGATTTGCGCAGGCTTTTCAAATACCATGCTATGCGCGGTTTCTTCGCCATAGCGGTGACGTAAAGCATCGCGTCCTTCACTGAGTTTGGGGGGGCGACTGTTGAGGTTGTGCGCGTCGGTGGCAACCAGGCAGTTCCAGCCTTCATCGATGAGTTTGAAGGCGGTCAATTGCGCTTGGGCGCCAAATCGCCCTGCCAAGGAACCCGCTGTGAGTTGCAGCCAACAACCGGCATCTGTGAATTCACGCACTTTGTCGGGGTTAGCCATGATGGCTTTGTTGCGTTCTGGGTGCGCGATGAGTGGTCGGATCTTGAGCTTGAACAACGAATTGATAAATTGGATGCTGCCCACTGGAATCAGTTGATGGGGAAACTCAAGCAGCAAGATGCGATAACCAGCGACGGCGCCTATAAATGGAATCTGGTTGGCCGCCAGCAGATCAATGAGTTCCGGGCATAGCCGTGCTTCTCCACCGATGCGCACATTAAGTGCTATGTTGGCCTTGATCAGTTCGTTTGAAAACTCATGCACGGCCACCTCAAGGTTATGCCGCTGATTAGGAAATTGCTCGGGATGCACATGCGATGTTAGAACCGAGTGGGTAATACCATCCGCCACGGCGGCGCGAGCAAGATCCAGGGCCTGCTCCATCGTGGCAGGACCATCGTCAATACCAGGTAATAAATGGCAGTGCAGATCGATCATGCGTGGCGCTGAAGGCTTGAACTTATGCCATCAAGCAGCATTTTTGACAGAGTCAGTCAACTTGCCAGATCCGTATGTTCCGCCGTAGGTCGAGTTGTAATTACCGTAACCGTGCTTGCCATAGCCCGAGTATTCGCCATAATATTTTTCAGCCTTGACGAAATCAAGCGCATTCAATACGACACCAATGACGTTGCCATCAGCACGGCGCAAACGTTGCAAGGATTTGCGGGCCATGACGTACGGCGTGCTTTGCGCCTTGGACACAAAAATAATACCGCTGGCAAGTGCGCCAAGAATCAGGGCATCACTGACCAGTGCAACCGGTGGCGAATCGATCACGATGACCTCGAAAATTTTCGCGAGCTCGCTCAAAGTCTGAGCAAAACGATCTGAGTGCAGCAGCTCCAGCGGATTAGGAGGAATGACACCAGAGGTCAGCACCTTCAAATTGGTATCGGGCAAGCTTTGGAGACAATCCTTAAAGCTGGCGCTACCGGCAACCAACTCAGAAAGCCCGGGTTTGCTAGCGTCCAATCCATAGCTCTTGGCCACGCTGGGGCGCCGCATATCGGCATCGATTAACAAAGTTTTCTTGGTAAAGGCATGCGCTATGGCGAGATTGCTCGCAAAGGTGGTTTTGCCTTCACCCGGTACGCTGGAGGTCACAAGCAATACGCGAGAAGGCAGGTCAACGAATGAAAGCAAGATGCCAGTTCTCGCAGTCCGAATGGCTTCAGAATAGAGCGAGTTGGGCTGTGTAGCGACCATATGGCCACTAACCTTGCGCTCAATTTCTTTGGTAGCAAGCAAGGGTAAAACCGTCAGCAAAGGATATTTAAGGCGGGTTTCTACATCTTCGGCTGTTTTCAGGGTGTTGTCCAACACTTCCATGAGCAAAGCCAGCATGGCACCAATCAGCAGGCCCATGAAAAGAGCCACGGCAATGATGAGCCCTTTTTTAGGTTTGATGGGTTCATTTGGTACGGAGGAAAGGTCGACAACTCGGGCCACCGTCGTTTGCAAATCACCGGCCACATTAGTTTCTTTGGCGCGTTTCATGAACATGTCGTACATCTGGCGATTGGAGTCAACCTCTCGCTCATATACACCCAGTTCAAATTCCTTGCGATTGATATTTTGCACAGTGCCACGGGCTGAACCCAGGGCGCCTTCCAGCATTTTTTCCGTGCTGCGGGCTCGTTCATATTCATGGTTAATACCACCGACCACGAGGTCGACTTGTCGTTGCAGGTTGTCTGCAGCGGACTTGCTTTCTGAGTCAGCCTGCATGTATTTGGGATGTTCCTTGCCATAGCGCTGCGACGCATCGGCCAGTTTTCGTGAGGCTTCTGTGGCCTGGCGCTTGGCATCGGCCACTTGGGCACTGTTCAGCACGGCCGGTTGGGAAGCGAGATCCCCCCCGCTAGCGGCATCCTTGACGATTTTATAAGTCGCCTCAACCTCAGCGCGGCGGGTGCGGGCTTCAATCAAGCGGGACTGCAAGAGCTCGAGTTGCTGGCCAGCACCACTTTGTGATGCTTCCTTCATGCTGACAATGCCCTGCTTTTCACGGTAGGTTTGCAGTATTTGCTCAGACTCAGTCAATTTGTTTTTCAGGCCAGAGAGTCGCTCCTGCAACCAGACCGATGCGGTACGGGTCATCTGGTAACGTGCATCCAGGTCATTCTCAATGTAGGTCTGCGCAACGGTATTGGTGACTTGGGCTGCGAGAGCCGCATCAGGAGAAGTAAAACGAATAACGACAAGCTGGCTCAGGCGAATGGGTTCGATGCTCAGGTTATTGGCGAAGCGGTTATAAACTGCTTCGCTCAAAGTTTGCTCATTCCATTCACGGGGTGCTGGCTCGCTTGCAAAACCAACTTTGGCGATCAAGGCACTTAGGCCCTTTTTAGGAGCCCGTGGATCGAACTCTGGATTGTCATAAAGCTTGAGCTTGGCAATGGCTTTGAGGGCCACTTCGCGCGATTTGATAATCTCAACTTGTGTCTGAAAATATTCACGCGAGGCGCCAACGCCGCTGTAAACATCTTCAATCGTGACCACTTTTTGCTTGTTGGTTTCAATCAACAAAGTTGTTTTTGCCTCAAAGATCGGCGTGCTGACAAAAGCAACTACGCCTGCCAGAAGCGATATAACCAGAGCGAAGCCAAGAATGGCCCACTTGCGCTTAAGAAGCGTACGCCAGTACTCGACAAAATCGAGTCGAGGCTCCTGCTCGGCTGGGTCATGAAGAAACTGGTGCTTGGGCTGTGCACTCACGGCAACAGATTGTAAATTAGACATAGTGTGTTGCAGTGCCGACTCAGAAAAATGATTCTTCGATGAAGATGGTGTCCCCAGGTTTTACCGGGGTATTTATTTCTGCTTTTTGCGGCTGATTTTTGGGATCATTTTCACGAATAATGGTGATTTTCGAGAATGATGCACGCTCTTTGAAACCACCCGCCAAAGAACTGGCTTTGAGGACCGTCAGGCCGGGCTGAAAGGGATAGCCCCCCGGCTTTTCCACCATGCCATTGATGTAAAAAGGACGATATTCCTCAATGGTGACCGATACGCGGGGATTGATCAGATAGCGCCCTGTCAGGCCTGCTGTAATCGAACGCTCGATTTCACCAATGGTCAGGCCCAGTGCCTTGACTTCGCCCAATACGGGGTAAGGGATTGTGCCGGCATCAGAGAGTCGAATTTTCTCGCGACTCAGATCATCTTCACCGAAAACGCGAACCGTTATGACGTCTCCAGCGGCTAGTTTGTAGGTTGAAAGCAAACTCACAGCATCGTTGCTAACGGCTGGCGTCTGCGCATGTGCTGGCAGTGCCAACATCAGCAAAGTAGCCATTGCCAACGCTGCCAGCCAAAACAAAAAAATGCCATGCAGGCATTTGTAGGAAACGCCATTCGCGCCAATTTTCATCATGATTTCTCCAAGACCAACCTAGCCACACGACGGGTGTCTAGATTGGTGATTCCCAAAATGATCAAAGTGACGCGTTAAGCGTCAACATCGTGACATTGCGCTTATAGGACCATGTAGGGATACTGGAGCTGTTGTCTGTGCTTGCAAGGTCAATACCTATTTTGAGCCAGCGCAATACTGCGTAATCCACCGTCAAGGCGACATTGTTAGCCGTGTCTTTGCGGCTCGTACCACCGAACTCAGTGTTGAGAACACCTGCGGAAATACGGCTACTGAGCGACTGAGTCCACTTGTGGTTCCAGCTCAGGTCAGTGCTGGTATTGAGGTTGTAGTTACCATAACCGGTAGCGTCAGCCGTGGAACGACTGGTACGCAGGTCAAATGCACTGTAGGTTTGCGGCAACCAACGTATAGAAGCTTCCCAGCTACCACCACTGAAGCCGGCTCTACCGGAGTTGTCAAAGTCTTTTGTCATCTGGCCAATCTTGACAATCCCGGTCGTCGCCGCAGTCGCTTCCCAGGTCAAGCCAGCATAGTAGCGACGCTCGGTATTGCTGTCTGTTGAGAGCGAAGAGGCATAGTTTGCCTTCGCTTGGCGGAACTCAACCAATGCCAGTGAACGTGTACCGAGGCGGTAAAAACCACGCGCCGCAAACGAATCCAGCGTGAGATCCGCAATCGCCATCACATCGCGGTTGTTGTCGTAGGTTTTGACCTGATTGCCCAAATCAAATTCGACACGACCAGGCGCCTCGACAGCACCATACGCAATGCGTCCATTGAGGTTCGTGGTGTGCCAACGATCAGGCTCCGTCGAAGACTTGTAATAAGTCGTTCCGCGTGGATCTGAGCCATTGACCTGCCCCACAGACCAAGCAGCCCGAGCACGACTAGAAAAATAGTGATCGCCAGCTAACTCGACGTCTGCATTATTGACGTTATCGCTTGCGCTGTTCGCATAACGCATGGCATCGAGCGAGGCCAGCAAGGTGAATCGATCACCTTTGTGTTTGAGTTCAGCTACGACTTGAGGCGCAAAGTTAGTGAAACTTGATCCAACGGTACTGCTGGCGTCTGATATAACGTTGTCGTTATAGCCATAGCCCACAAAAGCTGTTGGATAAAAGTAAACACCACTTTCAGTCTTGTAAGCCATTGCACCAGGAGGCACGGGCGCAGTCAGCATGACGCCTGACGTCGTGGAGACGCCAGAAATGCTTGTACCACTGAGTTGATACAAAGCTGCGGGTGTGGGTTGCGCTGTTGTGCTTGGTGCTTTGAGCGTACTGCCTTTGAGTGAGTAAGCACCGATATCTTCTTGTTGCTCAACAGGAGCAGTAGAAGTTACCGCTTGGGCAAGTGATGTTGCACTAAAACTTAGCGGCAATAAAGCGGCACACAGCAAGCTGCATTTGTTTTTCATTTTTAATCCCTGAATTGATAAACCAACGTAAGCCATGTTTGGTCAAGCGAAGTGACCGGCTTCAATTTTTCTTTTCATGTTATTCTAGTTCAGTCGGTTAACAGGCTGCTGAAATACTCCTAGCAGGTGCACGCACCCCACATTTAAAACGTTAACTTGGTACCGATTCACTGATACGGATAGAGCCAACTTCATGCGCGGAGCCGACACCTTCACCGAGAGCTTGTTCGCCATGCGAAAGCTGGAGGACTTCGTATCCGCCGACCATCCACTGCGACCCATCCGCCAGATGATCAATGCCGCTTTGGTAAAGATGGATATGCTCTTCTCAGCCTGGCCATGGACGATGCGCACACTGGGGGAAATGCTGGAAAACGAGGCTCAGAACGCCGAAAACGGCTCCAAAAGAATCGGAAAGTTCATGATGCGAAAGGATGAAGTAAAAAATCAAGCATCCCGAGTCAGGTGCCACGCGTGCGCGTGGAGTATTTCAGCAGCCTGTTAAGTGACCATCTTGATTTCAAGCAACGAAAGATCGACGAAGCGCAACAGTTCCACAGAAAACACGGTCGAAAAAATTAATTGGCATAGAATAAAAGTTCATGTTTCAGCACTAAGTCATCAGAACTCTGACTGAAAAATAAAGCGGTATCTAGGTGGGGCCTTGAGATGAAGCTATTTCAAAATATTTTTATTCTGTGTTATTTCAATTCCTTTTGTTTTTCGGTTTCCGAAATTCAGGAGCGATAGAAAGTGTCATCTTTTTCTATTCGGAAGTCATTTTCCGTAACGAGTCTGATGGTGAAAAGCCTGGACTTTCTATCCGTCTGCGCTGGCGGTTCACTCTCCTACCAGATGCGTTTTTCGAATGGGACTCAATGGATTTCTATTCGCCCAGAAGATCACATGCTGATTTTGGGACTCGCTTTATTTTCAGCACTTTTTTTCGACAAGCTTTACAGAATGTGGCCGGGCGGCGCGCTGGCAGCCATGGTGGGTCGAGTCACCGTTGGCTGGATAGTCGCCTGGATTGGACTCCTGGTGCTGTTGGCACTGACAAAAAACGCCGAATTCTTTTCTAGAGGGTGGCTCATTCTTTGGTTTGTAACGACGGCCGTTACTTTGTGGGTCGGGCGTGTCATCGCTTTTCTCATCATGGCTCAAATGCGCCGTGCTGGGTATTACCACAAGTCAGTGGTGCTTTATGGCGATACCCAGATGATGGAAAAAGTGAAGGAGCGCATTGAATTGGCAGCCTGGAGTGGCTACGACATTGTCGAAACACTTGTGCCTGAAGACGGTAAAGATCTTGAGTTAATTGATGCCAGACTAAAGCCTGATGAGATCTGGATCAGTCTGCAGATGTCCGACCAAAATCAATTAAACGCCCTCATGCTTTCGCTCAGAAACTCTGTGGCCAACATCAGGTTGATCCCTGACCTGAAGATGTATCAAATCTTGAATCATGGCATGAGCGTCACAGTGGGTATTCCCATGGTTGATATTTCGATTTCACCGATGTTCGGTGGCCGACAAATCATAAAAAGCATTCAGGACTACGTTGTAGCAAGTTTGGCATTACTGGTACTAAGTCCACTGATGCTGGTGATAGCCGTTGCTATCAAGTTGACCTCCAAGGGACCGATTCTGTTTCAACAAAAACGCCATGGCTGCAATGACGTGGTGATTGGGGTCTACAAATTCAGATCAATGCAGATTCACCAAGAGGGGCATGGCAATGTGACCCAGGCCAAACGGGGTGATTCACGACTGACGCCCATTGGTGGCTTTTTACGCAAATCCAGCTTGGATGAATTACCACAGTTTTTCAATGTATTGCAAGGCAAGATGTCCGTTGTCGGCCCACGCCCGCATGCACTCAAACACAACGACGATTATCAAAAAATCATTCCTCAATACGCGTTGCGCCACAAAGTTAAGCCGGGTATCACAGGTTGGGCGCAAGTTTGCGGCTATAGGGGTGAAACGGATACGGTTGACAAGATGGAAAATCGGGTCAAGCATGACATCTACTACATGGAGAACTGGTCACTTTGGTTGGATCTTAGGATCATCGCTCTGACGCCTCTGGCAACGATTCAAAACAAGAACGTTTATTGATGGCCTCAAACCTTTGGGTTGGGCCAGGATCACGGGTGTTGCTTCATGGAAGGCTTAAGTGAGTCGTCGTAAGAGCCAAAGGTCATACTTCTGGAGAATTGCTCTTACAAAGCTTCTATTAAACCATCTGACATTTTGATAGTCGTTTTGATAGTTGAAATTATCAAAAAAAAAGCCCTTGATTTACAAGGGCTTTTTTCATTTTACTGGCGGAGCAGGCGGGATTCGAACCCGCGGAGGGTTTGACCCCTCGTACGCTTTCCAGGCGTATGACTTAAACCGCTCATCCACCGCTCCAGCGTGCTGAATTCTAACTGAGCCCAGAGACGATTTCCGCCACAAGAACCAAAGGGCCAAGAAAAAAGCTACCCTAAGGTGAATTTTTTACTCGGCACAGAACTGGATCAGTTCAGCGCAATCTTCTTGCCAGCCTTGTAGGTGTACAGAGTTATGGCGGGATTTTTCAACTCGCCGTTGGACTCAAACTGCACCTTGGTGGTTATGCCCTGATAGTTCGTCGCACCAATAAACGAAGTGTAAACCTTGGGGTCTGCACTGCCGGCACGCTTCATCGCATCAACCAGAACGTTAACCGCGTCATAGACGTAAGGGCTGTAGATCTGGAACTGGCCTGGGTACTTGGCGTCATAACGCTTCTTCCAGGCGGCGCCGCCAGGCATCTTGTCCAGGGATGAACCACCTTCAGCGCAAATCACGTTGTCAAGCGTTTTTGCACCGGCAGATTGTTTGATCAGGTCATTGGTGCAAATGCCGTCACCGCCAAAGTACTTGACGTTGGTGAGACCGAGTTGCTCCATCTGACGCAGCATGGGGCCAGCTTGGGGGTCCATGCCACCGAAGAAAATGCCATCCGGATTCTTGGCCTTGATAGCCGTCAGGATGGACATGAAGTCAACTGACTTGTCCGTGGTGAACTGCTCATCGACGATGGTGATGCCTTTGGCGGCAGCCGTCTTTTTGAACACATCAGCCACGCCCTGGCCGTAAGCGGTACGGTCATCAACGATGGCGATACGCTTGAGCTTCAAAGCGTCAGCGGCATAATAGGCCAGACCTAAACCCAGTGCATTGTCATTGGCCAGCAGCCGAAAAGTAGTTTTGTAGCCGGGCTTGGTCAGGTTGGGGTTGGTCGCCGCCGGAGTGATGTGGGGAATACCACAATCATTGTAAATTTTGGAAGCGGGGATGGTGGTGCCTGAATTCAGGTGACCCGCCACACCAGCTACTTTGGCGTCGCACAGTTTTTGTGCAACGGCTGCACCTTGTTTGGGATCAGCCGCGTCATCTTCAGCCACCAGTTCAAACTTTGCTCGTCTGCCGCCGATCATCACGCCCGCGGCGTTCAGATCATCAATGGCCATGCGGGCACCGTTCTCATTGTCTTTTCCGTAAGACGCCTGTGCGCCCGAAATCGGGGCGACGTGCCCGATCTTGACGACCATGTCCTGCGCCATAGCCACACCAGCGGCGGCGGCAATCGCTGCAGCAACCGTAATTTTCAATTTCATTTGCATAGACAACTCCATAGATAAGAAAAGTGTGAATTCAGTAGCTCCACACCCGGCACGATAACGCAATTTATGCGCCAGAAACATAGGGTAGACACCAACCCAGTCTGTTAATGCCTCAGTATTTCGACTTATGTTGATTTGCCAGAGGCGTCATTGCTTCAGACACGGCTTGCCGCACGACAATCTCAAGTTCTTGCCGAAGGCCTGAACGTAAAGTCTCCAGCTGTTCAGTCACCAGGGTGCGCATCATGGCATCGGCTTCTTCTGATAAACGGCGTTCGAGCACCCGCTCCACCTGCTGCATCACGGACAGCACGATTTCCTCAAGGTCTGGCGTTGCCGTAACTGACGCCTTGAGCAAACCTGATGGATGCACCACTTCGGTCAGCGTTGGCAAAAATCGGGGGAGATTTCGGGGTGTAGTGCTCATCAATGAGACGTTTTCAAAGTCAGATCGTGACGCGTGATGGCGTAACCAAGATCGGTGTAATGCTTCCAGCGACCCCGCGCACTCTGACGGTTTTCGTCATCCAGACCGACAAGCTCAATCACACGCTCAAACCGCTCAAAACCGTCGGGGACCAGATGACCGAGATTGAGCAGCACCTGCTGATGTGGCACTGACTCGGTCGACGTCGCCAAAATCACGGGTGAAGCCGCCACGATCCAGGCGTCGCTCTCCAGATGGCAGTGCGGCACAAAATCAGTGGGCGAAAAAGTCCACAGTGCGGCATCCAGCTGCCGCAGTGTCTCTGGCAAGCCCGTCACCACAATCTTCGCACCACTGCTCACGGCCTTGCGCAACAAACGGCAGGCATAGGCCACCCGGTCGGGCGCATTGAAGTGAAAAGCTACGTCGGCCATTTGTAATGTCACTTGGATTTTGCTGAAGCCAGCAGGTATTCCAGCAGCAGCGCGACCGGGCGACCGGTAGCCCCTTTGGCGGCCCCGCTCTTCCAGGCGGTTCCGGCGATGTCCAGATGAGCCCAAGGGAACTTGTCTGTGAAACGCTGCAAAAACTTGGCTGCTGTGATAGCACCACCAGCGCGTCCGGCCACGTTCGCCACATCAGCAAAACTGGTTTTGAGGCCTTCTGCGTAATCGTCGTCCAGAGGCAGGCGCCAGCACAGGTCAAGCGATGATTCGCCCGCTGCCAACAGCGCAGCTGCCAAGTCATCATTCGCTGAGAAAAGGCCGCTGCGTACACCGCCCAAGGCAATGACACAGGCGCCAGTTAACGTGGCGATATCCACTACGGCACGTGGTTTAAAGCGCTCGGCATAAGTTAAGGCATCACATAACACCAGACGCCCTTCAGCATCGGTATTGAGGATTTCAATGGTCTGACCACTCATGCTGGTGACGACGTCGCCCGGCTTGACTGCGCGGCCACTGATCAGGTTTTCACAGGCGGGAATCAAGCCGACCACGTTGACGGCGGGTTTCAACTCTGCCAAGGCACGAAAAACACCCAACACACTGGCGGCACCAGACATGTCAAATTTCATCTCATCCATTTCAGCTGCGGGTTTAATGGAAATGCCCCCGCTGTCGAATGTGATGCCCTTGCCCACCAGCACCGTAGGCGCCTCGGACTTCAGCGCACCGTCGTAGCGCAACACAATAAAGCGCAAGGGTTCGTCAGAACCCTGGGCCACCGCCAGAAAAGAGCCCATCGCCAGTTTGGCCACTTCTTTGGGGCCCAGCACCTGGCACTTGATATTTGGCAACTTGGCCAATGCCCGTGCCGCCTCTGCCAGCAGCGTGGGCGTGGTATGGTTTGCCGGTCGGTTGGCCCATTCTTTGGCGTACTCAATACCCCTCACCGCAGCAACGGCCCGGTCAAAAACGGGTTTGCTCTTCGATGAATTCGGCAAACCGACGACAACGCGCTCAATCCCCCGGCCCTCGGGTTTTGATTTGGTCGTCGTAAATACATAACTGGCCTCGGCAACCGCCATCACAGCGGCGCGAACGGCGCCTTCCTGGGGCGCGGTGGCAAAACAGATCGCCAGCTTTTTGACGCTGGCTGCTTTAACCGCCGCCACTGCCGCCACAACGGCCTGCCGCACTTCTTTGGCCGACCCCGCGCCAACACCAGCCAACACAGCACGTGAACCGGTCACCCCGGCGGGGCGGTATAAAACCAGCGGTTTGCCCGGTTTGGTCTCCAGATCGCCCGCCTTGTGTGTCTGCGCCACAAGCGCTGACAAAACGTCTTTTCCAGGCTTGAAAGACTGATCCAGCAGCACAATCAGGGCATCGCATTTTTCATTGGCTGCGCCGCTCAGGCCAAATGTCTTGAGTTCAAAGTTCATAATTCAGCTTTTTAATCAGTTGGGGACAAAGTTGGCTCACTTTGCGTAGCGGCGGCCTGTCCCACAAAGTTTCACAATAGTTAAGGACAGTGCTTGCTTAGCGGCGGTCTGTCCCGCAAATTCTCAACCCATGTTATTCCATTCTTCCATTCGCAAGGAGCTGGCGCGCAGTTTTGGCGCTACGCTGATCGTGCTGGCGACGGTTGTCATGACCATGACGCTGATCCGCACCCTCGGGCAGGCCTCGCGCGGCAGCTTCAATCCATCTGACGTGATGTTGGTCATGGGCTACACCGTGCTCGCCTACATGCCGACCATTCTGACCATGAGCCTGTTCATTGCCATCATCGCCACATTGTCACGCATGTACCGTGACAGCGAGATGGTGATCTGGTTCACCAGTGGCAAGGGCGTGTCCGCTTTGCTCGGCCCCCTGTTCCGGTTTGCCTGGCCCGTATTGCTGGTGGTGATGGCACTGGCACTGCTTGTCTTGCCCTGGTCCAACCAAAAAATCGAAAACATGAAGGATCAATACGAGAAGCGGGGTGATATTGAGCGTATCGAACCCGGTCAGTTTCAGGAATCGGCCGCTGGAAAACGGGTGTTTTTTGTCGAAAAAGACGCCACCGGCAAGCAGTCTGGCTCTAACGTCTTTATCGCCACGACTGAAAACGGCAAGGAGACCGTCACCTCCGCCCGCAGCGGCCGTATCCAGACTTTGGGGCAAGACCGTTTTTTGATGCTCAGCAACGGGCAGCGGCTGGAAAGCGTCATTGGCAAGTCGGACCTGAAAATCAGCGAGTTTGAAGAATACGGCATCAAGGTGGGCGTGGACGTTCTCGGTGGCACTGATTACGTCCCGGTCAACACCCGCCCCACCCTGGAGTTGTTGAAAAGTCTGACACTGCCCAACTTGGCTGAACTGTCATGGCGCATCGGATTGATTCTGGCTGCCATCAACTTTGTGATCATCGGCATTGCCGTTTCAAGCGTCAACCCACGCGTTGGGCGCAGTGCCAACCTGGTTTTTTCCATGTTTGCTTTCATCTTGTATTACAACCTGTTGAACCTTGGCCAGAGCTGGATTGCATCCGGCAAGTTCACATTTACCGGTTTTTTGCTGGCCTTGCACGGTGGCTCGCTGGTGCTGGGACTCCTCTGGCTTGCCAAGGGCCATAACAACTGGCACTGGGGTACTGTGTCCGGCTCACGTACTTCACCCACCTCACTTTTGCGGAAGTCACCGACTTGAAAACTATCCGACGCCTGATCTACGGCGAGGTGCTTACTGCGGTGGCATTTGTCACCCTTGGCTTTCTCTCCCTGTTTTTCTTTTTTGATTTTGTGGAAGAAATCCAGTCCATCGGGCGCCATGCGGCGGCCGAATATAAGCTCGTGCATGCCTTGACCTATGTGACACTGATGATTCCGAGTCACCTCTATGAACTCCTGCCGATCGCCGTTCTGATTGGCACCATTTTTGTCATGGCGCGTTTTGCACAAAGCTCGGAATTCACCATTTTGCGAACCAGCGGGCTGGGCCCCTGGCGTGCCCTGAAAACACTGCTGGTGCTGGGTTTGGGGTTCGTGTTGTTGACGTTTGCCATTGGCGATTACCTCTCGCCCGTCGCGGACCGTACCGGACAACTCCTCAAGGCCCGTTACCAGGGGCGTATCACGGTGGGTCAGACCGGCGCGTGGCTGAAAGAAAAACAGCGCTACTCGCAGTACGCGGTCAACGTCAATGCGCTGGAATCGGACGGCAGCATGCGGGGGGTACGCATCTTCGAATTCGACAGTCAGGGCTTCCTGATCTCCATGGTGCAGGCAGAAACCGGCAGCTATGGGGCAGATGACTCCTGGACACTGAAGCGCGTGGACCGGACCGAGTTCCCGACACGGGGCACGGATACCGCTCGCATAGAACGCACCCAGGTGGACAGTTTTCGCTGGACGAACCAGATCAGTTCGGAGATGGTGTCGGCTGCGCTGCTCAAGCCGGAACGCATGAGCACGATTGATTTGTTTGAGTACATCCGGCATCTGGATGCCAACGGACAGAGTGCCCAGCGCTACGAGATCGAGTTCTGGAAGAAGGTTTTTTACCCCTTGAGTTGTCTGGTGATGGTGGTGCTGGCCCTGCCCTTTGCTTACCTGCACTTTCGCACGGGCGGTATTGCCGCCTATGTGTTCGGCGGCGTCATGGCGGGTATCAGCTTCTTCCTGCTCAATAACGTCTTTGGCTATATCGGCAACCTGCAGAATTGGCAACCCTGGCTAACCGCCGCGTTGCCGGGCATGATTTATTCACTGCTGTCCCTGACCGCGTTTGGCTGGCTGGTACTCAGACGATAGCGTTAACCTTAGCCTTAACTTTATCGATAACGAGGTCTTGATGCATTCAGATGCAACACGCGGCACGATCCTGTTGGCACATGGCTCACGGGACCCGCTGTGGCGAAAACCGATTGAGGCGGTGGCCAGCCATATCCAGCAAATCGCCCCGGCGGTCCATGTGCGCTGTGCCTACCTGGAGCTCACAGTGCCCGACCTGCCCACCAGTGCTGCCGAATTGGCGACCCTGGGCGTGACGTCCATCACGGTGGTGCCCCTGTTTTTGGGTGTGGGCAAACATGCACGGGAAGACTTGCCGCTGCTGATGGCAGAGTTAAAGTCAAGCCATCCGCAGATTGCATTCAATCTGCGACTCGCCATCGGTGAAGAGGCGCAGGTGATTGAGCTCATGGCCCGAATTGCCCTATCCTGAAGATTTATCAGACACTTGCATATGTAGCTGAGGCATAATAAATTTCACCGTTAGCTGAAATTTCATATGAACCTACACCAATTCCGCTTTGTTCAGGAAGCAGTCCGGCGCAATCTCAACCTGACTGAAGCTGCCAAGGCCCTGCACACCTCCCAGCCAGGCGTCTCCAAGGCCATCATCGAGCTCGAAGAAGAGTTAGGCATCGAGATTTTTGCGCGCCACGGCAAGCGCCTCAAACGCGTGACCGAGCCGGGCCAGCAGGTGCTCAAAAGCATCGAGCTCATCATGCGCGAGGTCGGCAACCTCAAACGCATTGGCGAGCAATACAGCGCCGAGGACAGCGGCACCCTCTCCATCGCCACCACGCATACGCAAGCCCGCTACGTGCTGCCGGAGCCGGTCGCCAAGCTGCGCCAGGCTTACCCCAAGGTCAACGTCAGCCTGCACCAAGGCTCGCCCGACCAGGTCGCCAAAATGCTGATCGACGAAGTGGCCGAGATTGGCATTGCCACCGAATCCCTGGCGGGCTATTCGGAACTGGTGACCCTGCCGTGCTATGAATGGGAGCATGTGCTGGTGCTGCCCGTGGGCCACCCTTTGTGCCTGAAAGAACACCTGACGCTGGAAGACATCGCCCAGGAGCCTCTGATTACCTACCACCCCTCGTACACCGGCCGCACCAAAATTGACCATGCGTTTGCCACCCGCAAGTTAGAGCCCCGCATTGCGCTGGAAGCCATTGACTCGGATGTGATCAAGACCTACGTCCGCCTGGGCCTGGGCATTGGCATTGCCGCTGAAATGTCGGTGCGCGACGTGATCGCCGAGGGTGCCAAAAGCGATCTGGTGGTGCGCCCGGCCGGACTCTTGTTTGGCCAGAATGTGACCCGGGTCGCCTTCAAACGCGGCGCCTACCTGCGCAATTTTGTCTACAAATTTGCCGAATTGTTGAGCGACCGCCTGAACCGCAATCTGGTGGCCCAAGCCATGACTGGGCATGTCGACGATTATGAGTTGTGAGACTTTGCGGGACAGACCGCAGCTACACGCAGTGAGCAAGCTCTGTCGCCAACACTTCAAGCTGGCGGGACAGACCAGCAGCTGAAGTCACTATAAAAATAGTAGCTACTCACGCAGAGTGGACGTGGGCTAGAGCCTAAAAAGACTCATAAAATCAAACACCAGACATCACCATGCCTCTCGACTGGAAAGAAATCGCCAACCGTGCCCGAGCCTTTTCCAAAGACTGGAAACACGTCGAGCGTGAAGACGCTGACGCCCGCTGCTCTGCTCAAAGCCCACCGCACCCTCGATACGCCTTGAACGGCGGCAAAAAAAGCTGGAAGACCGACGCCGAGCGCGTGGCATTTTTGTTCACGCGCTATGAAGCGCTGACCAACCGCAGCGCAAGCACATGAATGCCGCCCGCTTACCCATTCCAGACGCCAAGGTGGTCGCAAATTGCGACCACCGCAGCAGAGAAAGCGCAGGCAGTCACAAACTGTGACCACCTCCGTACCCTCACAACGAATAAACGGGAGACTTGGGCCGATGAGCACCACACCACTTTCTGAAGCGCAGGCTTTGCCCGGCATTGCGGTGACCATTCGCACCTTGCGCGATCAACGCGCCATTTTGGACTCTGACTTGGCCGCCTTGTATGGCGTGGAAACCAAGCGCTTCAATGAGCAGATCAAACGCAATCTGAACCGTTTTCCCCGAGATTTCATGTTTCAGCTGACGGCGGATGAGATGGAATCTTTAAGGTCGCAATTTGCGACCTTAAACAAGGGTCGTGGGCAACACCGCAAATACCTGCCCTACGCCTTCACTGAGCATGGGGCCATCATGGCTGCCATGGTGCTGGGTAGCGAAAGATCGGTAGAAGTGTTTGATGCCCTGCGCGAACTCACCACACCGCCTGAACCAGCCAAACGACCGATCGGCTTCATCACGCCCCAGGACAAGCCGTAAAAAGCCAGTCGATTGACGCACGAACCTCAGACCGCAGCCAGATGAAATGAGCCAACCATGAAAACCCCTCCGCTCCAAACCAAACTGCCGGCCGTCGGCACCACCATCTTCACCGTCATGTCCACACTGGCGGCGGAAAAAAATGCCGTCAACCTGGGCCAGGGCTTTCCCGATTTCAACTGCGACCCCAAGTTGATTGATGTGGTGACCGACGCCATGAAGCAAGGCCTGAACCAGTACCCGCCGATGACCGGCGTGCCGGTGCTGCGCGACGCCATTGCTGCGAAAATAATAGCGTTGCACGGCCGTGACTACAGCGCTGCCAGCGAAATCACCATCACCGCCGGCGCCACCCAGGCGATCATCACCATCATTCTGGCTGTCGTCCACGCAGGCGACGAGGTCATCGTGCTGGAGCCCTGTTACGACAGCTACGTGCCCAACATCGAACTGGCCGGCGGCGTGCCGGTGCGCGTGCCCTTGACGCCAGGCACCTTCCGCCCCGACTTCGACAAAATCGCGGCAGCCATCACCGCCAAAACCCGCGCCATCATCATCAACTCGCCGCACAACCCGAGCGGCACGGTGTGGACGGCGGCTGACATGCTGCGCCTGCAGGAAATTCTCGCGCCCACCAACGTCTTGCTGATCAGTGATGAAGTTTATGAACACATGGTGTTTGACGGTCAGCAGCACCACAGTGCGGCGCGCTTCCCCGGTCTGGCGGCGCGCGCCTTTATCGTCTCCAGCTTTGGCAAAACCTACCATGTGACCGGCTGGAAAGTGGGCTACGTAGCGGCCCCGGCCGCCCTGACCGCCGAGTTTCGCAAGGTGCACCAGTTCAACGTATTCACCGTCAACACGCCGGTGCAATACGGCCTGGCGGCTTACATGGCCGACCCGAAGCCGTATCTGGATCTGCCCGCCTTTTACCAGCGCAAACGCGATCTCTTCCGCGAAGGACTCAAGCGCACCAGGTTCAAACTGCTGCCCAGCGAAGGCACCTACTTCCAGTGCGTGGACATCTCTGCGGTGAGCGACCTGGGCGAGACCGAGTTCTGCAAATGGCTGACCTCGGAGATTGGCGTGGCCGCCATTCCGCTGTCGGCTTTTTACGGCAACGGCTTTGATCAGCGCGTGGTGCGCTTCTGCTTTGCCAAGAAAGATGAGACGCTGAATGCGGCGCTGCAGCGCTTGCAGTCGCTATAAAAATAGTAGCTTCTTGCGCTTATTGCACGGGGGCTGGAGGCTATTTTCATGAGAAACATGGGTAGAGTCTCGCTGACTAAAAACCGGCGGTGATAGGATTAAACCTTTCGATTTTCGGAAGTTGTGAGGGGAATTATGAGGACTGCTTGTTCCATCGCGCTAGCGGTGTCTCTGGTATCGGTGGCGGTTGGCGCACAGGCACAATCCCGCTACACCTGCAGCAGCAACGGCAGAACATACCAGTCCACACAGCCCTGCCCCGGTGGCGGTCTGGTGTATTACGGGCCGGCGACCCATCAGCAAAGCTATGAAGCACCGATCCCCAAAGTCGGCCAGGCACCTGCCCATTTGAAGTACCTGAGCCCGCGCTGCGCCTCCCTCAACGATGCCATACGAACCGCCCCGGCGCGCGGCCTCAAGTACGACACCATCGGCCAGATGCGCAATGAATACAGCCGCGAATGTTCGGAAAGCGAAAACGAAGCCAGTGCCCAGATGTCACAAGAGCGCGGTGAGAAGAAGCAACAAACCAACGAGGTCAAGAAGGCTGAGAAGCTGGACAAAGAACGCGCGAGCCTGCGCGAGCAGCAATGCGGTGAATCCAAACGCATCCTGTACAGCAAGCGTGCCCGTACCGACCTGACCGAGGGCGAGAAGGCCGAGTTGCGACGCTTCGAGGAAAACTACCACAGCCGCTGCGGCTGATCACAGCGCTCACCCCAGCTGCGCCCACGCCTTCTCCAGCCTTTTCACACTCACCGGCTGCGGCGTGCGCAGCTCTTGCGCGAAGAAGCTCACGCGCAGCTCCTCCAGCAGCCAGCGGAACTCCTGCATGCGCTCATCGACTACGCCTTTGCGCTCCGCCACCAGGCGCCAGTAGCGCTGTTCCAGCGGGCGCAGCTCGGCCAGGCGGGCGCCATCGCGGGCCGGGTCGGCGCGGTATTTTTCCAGCCGCGCGGTGATGGCTTTCTGGTAGCGGGCAAAGTGCTGCAGCGGACCCCACGGCGACGTGGCCAAAAAGCGTTTGGGCATCAGGCGCGCCAGTTGCTGGGCGGCGTCCGTCGTGGCGTCCGGGGCGTTCTTGGTGTCCTTGATCTTGCGCGCGGCGGTGGCGTATTCAGCCAGGATGATGGCGGCCAGGCGCGCCACTTCATTGGCGATCAGGGTCAGGCGGCCCCGGCCCTCGTCCACCCGGCGCTTGAAGTCGAATTCATTGGTCGGCAGCGGCTCCAGCAGAAAAGCTCGGTCCAGCGCCACGGCGATGATCTGCTCGCGCAGTTCTTCAAGGGTGCCGCCACCTGAGCCGTCGGCAGACTTGCCGACTTGCATGAAGGTGACCGCCATTTTTTGCAAATCGGGAATGTTCTTTTCCAGGTACTTGAGTGCGTCCTTGATCTGCAGCGAAAACAGGCGGCGCAAGCCGGCGCGGTGTTTGGCGGCGGCCACATCGGGTTCGTCGAACACCTCAATCGTGACGGCATCGCCGGCATCGATCAGGCCGGGGTAGCCGATCAAGGTCTGGCCCCCTTTCTGGATTTCGAGCAGCTCGGGCAGCTCGCCGAAAGTCCAGGCGATGTAGCGCTGGCCGGCCGGCGTTACCGGTGTTGCTACATTGTTGATAGCTGCTTGTGAACTGTTGACGGGGGCTAGAGGCTTATTTTCCTTAAAGTTTGGCTGGGCCGCGGCGACGCTGGCCAGTTTCAGACCGGCCAGCGCCTGGAACGCGCCGCGTGCCTGCGCGCCGAGTTCGGCTTTCAAGGCGCCCAAATTACGCCCGGTGCCGAGCTGGCGGCCATGTTCATCGACCACCCGGAAGTTCATGAAGAAATGCGGGCTGAGCATGTCGACCTTGATATCGGCGCGAACCACATCAATCGAGGTGGCCTGGCGCACCAGCTTCAGCACGGCATCCAGCAAAGAGCCGTGGCCAAAGACCTCGGCGGCGTTCAACGTCTCGGCCATTTTGGTCGCGGACTCCGGCAGCGGCACCAGCCGCGAGCGCGGACGCTGATGCAGGGTCTTAATGAGCGCCTGAATTTTGTCTTTCAGCATGCCGGGCACCAGCCACTCGCAACGCTCCTCGTTCACCTGGTTCAGCACGAACAGCGGCACGGTCACGGTCAGGCCATCTTTGGCATCACCGGGCTCGTGCAGGTAAACGGCGGCGCAGTCCACGCCGCCTAATCTGATGTTTTTCGGGAAGGACTGGGTGGTGATGCCGGCCGCCTCATGGCGCATCAGCTCCTCGCGCGTTAGCAGCAAGAGCTTCGGGTTCTGCTTGATTTCCTCGCGGTACCAGTTCTCGAAGCTGTAGCCGCTGCACACATCGGCCGGCAGTTGCTGGTCGTAGAAGGCAAAAATCAGCTCTTCGTCCACCAGCACGTCTTGCCGGCGCGCCTTGTGTTCCAGGTCTTCCACCTGCTTGATGAGCTTCTGGTTGGCTTCCAGAAACGGCAGTTTGGTTTCCCATTGGCCATCCACCAGGGCTTGGCGGATGAAAATCTCGCGCGCCGCGACCATGTCCACGCGGCCAAAATTGACGCGGCGCCCGCTGTAGATGACGATGCCGTAGAGCGTGGCGCGCTCCAGCGCCGTGACCTCGGCCACCTTCTTTTCCCAATGCGGATCAAGCAGCTGTTTCTTGAGCAAATGGCTGCCCACCTGCTCCAGCCATTGCGGCTCGATGGCGGCAACGCCGCGGCCAAACAAGCGCGTGGTTTCCACCAGCTCGGCGGCCACGATCCAGCGACCCGGTTTTTTGACCAGATGTGCGCCCGGATGAGGGTAGAACTTGATGCCGCGCGCGCCCAGGTACTCGCCGGAGGCTCCTTCGGTTTCCAGCTTGCAGCCGATGTTGCCTAACAGGCCCGACAGCATGGACAGGTGCAACTGTTCGTAATTAGCGGGCAGCGTGTTGAGCCGCCATTTGTGCTCGGCCACCACGGTGTGCAGTTGCGAATGAATGTCGCGCCACTCGCGCACGCGCCGGATATTGACGAAGTTCTGCCGCAGCAACTGCTCGTATTGGCGGTTGGAGAGCTTGTGCTGCCCTTCGCCACCCTTGCCGTCATTGATCCATTTCCACAGCTTCAGGTAGCCCGCAAACTCGCTCTTCTCGTCGTCAAACTTGACGTGTGCCTGATCGGCCTGTTGCTGCGCTTCCATCGGCCGGTCGCGCACGTCCTGCACGCTCAGCGCCGAGGCGATCACCAGCACTTCATCCAGGGCGCCGCGTTCGCGCGCTTCCAGAATCATGCGGCCCACGCGAGGGTCGAGCGGCAGTTTGGCCAGCTCCTGGCCCATGGGCGTCAGCTCATTGGCGTCGTCGACAGCCCCGAGTTCGTTCAGCAACTGGTAGCCGTCGGCGATAGCGCGGCCGGAGGGACGCTCGATGAACGGAAAATCCTCCACCAGGCCCATGTGCAGCGACTTCATGCGCAAAATCACGCCGGCCAGCGATGAACGCAAAATTTCCGGATCGGTAAAGCGTGGCCGACCGTTGAAGTCTTTCTCGTCATAGAGCCGGATGCAGATGCCGTTGGCCACCCGGCCGCAGCGTCCGGCGCGCTGGTTGGCGGAAGACTGGCTGATCGGTTCCACCAGCAACTGCTCCACTTTGCTCCTGAAACTGTAGCGCTTCATGCGCGCGGTACCGGCGTCGATGACGTAGCGGATGCCCGGCACGGTAAGCGAGGTCTCGGCCACATTGGTGGCCAGAATGATGCGCCGCCCGGTGTGGCCGTCAAAAATCCGGTCCTGCTCCGCTTGCGACAGGCGCGCAAACAGCGGCAGCACTTCGGCGTCGCGAAACACCGGCTGGTGGCTCAGGTGCTTGCGCAAATGGTCGGCGGCCTCGCGGATTTCGCGCTCGCCGGGCAAGAACACCAGTATGTCGCCACTGTTGTGCACGTCACGCCACAACTCGTCCACGCCGTCGGCAATGGCCGAGTTCAGGTCGTAGTCGCGTGATTCCTCAAACGGCCGGTAGCGCTGCTCGACCGGAAACATGCGGCCCGACACCATGATGACCGGCGCTGGACCGCTGCGTGAGGCAAAGTGGTCGGCAAAACGCTGCGCATCAATGGTGGCCGAGGTGACAACAATTTTCAGATCCGGCCGGCGCGGCAGGATCTGGCGCAGGTAGCCCAGCAAAAAATCGATGTTGAGCGAGCGCTCGTGCGCCTCGTCGATGATGATGGTGTCGTAAGCTTTGAGCAGCGGGTCGGTTTGTGTTTCGGCCAGCAAGATGCCGTCCGTCATCAGCTTGACCGAGGTATCGCGGCTCAGGCGGTCCTGAAACCGCACCTTGAAGCCGACCACATCGCCCAGCGTCGTTTTCAGCTCCTCGGCAATACGCTTGGCCACGCTGCTGGCGGCAATGCGGCGCGGCTGGGTGTGGCCGATCAATTTGCCCCGCCCGGGCGGGTAGTTCAGCTTGCCGCGCCCCATGGCGAGCGCAATTTTGGGCAGCTGGGTGGTCTTGCCTGAGCCGGTTTCGCCGCACACGATGATGACCTGGTGCTGGTCCAGCGCCGCCATGATCTCTTCGCGCTTGGCGGAGACCGGCAGGGATTCGGGGAATTCG
>Ga0074195_1000232_pt1 | contig 130107 bp, 110 predicted proteins | sample EPASupsiteHSE623_FD_64525 | JGI IMG/M metagenome (GOLD analysis project Ga0074195, IMG submission 64525) | Bioremediated contaminated groundwater from EPA Superfund site, New Mexico - Sample HSE6-23 | ecosystem: Environmental > Aquatic > Deep subsurface > Groundwater > Contaminated ...
TATTTGAATAAGAGTTTTCTAATGAATTTAGTTTATTAGACATAAAAATTAGTTTATTTTTATAGTCAGTTGAAGTCATATCTGCACTTAAATTTTTAACTTTTACTAGAAATTTATCTAAAGCATTTTTATTAGGTATATCTAGATTAATTGTCATTTCATTAACAGATGATGTTTTTCATGAGATGCTACAATCAGTTGAAGATTCACATATAAAATAATTATATCAGTTGTCAGATGAGAAACATTCACTTCTTTCATAACTTGTATATTTTTCATTATTTATATTTTTAGTAGAATTACAAGTATTGTAATCTCAATAGTTTTCTGATAAAATATATCATTTATCTGTTGATGTTTTTATATCTGATTTAGATAGATATAAAGTTGCATTTGTTGTAATTGTTCAAAAAAATAGTAAAGAGAATATTAGTATTTTTTTCATATTTTTTTTGTTAATTATAAACTTTTCCAAAAAATTATATTACAAAAATATTATTATTCAATTAAATTTTTCGCAAAAAAAAACAGTTCATTTTTGAACTGTTTTTTTGATTGTGCGATCTACTCTTTCCAAATATTCAATCTATTAAATCATATTAGTATCAAACACATATTTCATATATTCAATTTTTTGTTTCAGGATTATCATAATATAGTAGTTTTCATTGTGTTGTTGGCCGAGTATAGTTTCAGTTGGAATCTTTAATCATATTAGCTGAATAATTCATTACTTGTTGGTAAACTGGGGTTCATATTGATACATTCCAATCTCATAAATATGTGCTTTTTGTTTCAAATAATCAAAAATCAGAATATACTTTATCTGTATATAATTTAAGTTTAGAACGGTTTAGTTGTAGTGCACAAATTCAAGTTTTATCAGAAGAGTTGTTATCACAAATATTTTTTGATCAATCTCATCAAATATTTTTTATGCTTTCCCATTTTTTTTCAGGAATAATTAATGTAAGTAAGTCAAAGCAAGTTTCAGGATTACCTGGTAATTGAACTCATGTATTTATATTTGTTGTAGATTGATTGTCAAGAGCTATACATGTGGGATCATTATTTCTTACATAATTCCGTTCTTCAGAATGTTGAGCTGATTTTGATGAATCCCGAGAAGAAGTAAATCTACCATATTTTATATCAACATTATTTAATGCATCCCGACAAGAAGGAGTTGAGACAACATTTTGATTGTTATAAAATTTAGCTGTTGGAATTATATTTGTTCTTTGATCATTAACTAAAGATTTTTTATAAGTAGTATAATAACTATAAATATCACTTGAATTTATTTGTGGGATAACTAAAAATGTAAAATTTTTAGGAGCAATATACATATCTTTTATTTTTAAAATACATAAATTTTCAGGAGTTTTTAATCATTCACTATTACATCATTCAGGGTATTTTGTGTTAGTTGATTTTATAACATAAAAACCATTAGATAAACATTCATCAAAATTACATGTTGATGCAGTACTTGAAATGGTTCATAATGATCAAGATGATGTTGTATTTATTGTAGAATTTGTAGATGTTTTTATAGTTGTATCACTATATATATCATTTAAAAAATTATTTATATCATTATTTTTTTCATAATCAATTTTAATTTGGTTTATTCAAGTAATTAGATATTCAAGCATTTTTGTAATTTGGATATTATTTGAATAAGAGTTTTCTAATGAATTTAGTTTATTAGACATAAAAATTAGTTTATTTTTATAGTCAGTTGAAGTCATATCTGCACTTAAATTTTTAACTTTTACTAGAAATTTATCTAAAGTGTCTTTATTGGGTATATCTGAATTAATATTAACCTCATTAACTGAATATGTTTCCCAAGAGATACTACAATCATTTCAAGATTTACATATAAAATAATTATATCAGTTATCAGTTGAAAAACATTCACTTCTTTCATAACTTGTATATTTTTTATTATTTGTATTTTTAGTAGAATCACAAGTATTGTAATCTCAGTAATTTGCTGATAAAATATATCATTTATCAGTTCACGTTTTTATATCTGATTTAGATAAATATAAAGTTGCATTTGTTGTAATTGTTCAAAAAAATAGTAAAGAGAGTATTAGTATTTTTTTCATAATTTTTTTTTGTTAATTATAAACTTTTCCAAAAAATTATATTACAAAAATATTATTATTCAATTAAATTTTTTTTGATTTAACCTTTTTATTATACAGTAATTACAATCTTGATTTTTATAAAAATTATTAATATGAATTTATTGCAAAAAAAACAAAATAATTATATAATTGATTTGTTAATATATATTTTTCATTTTATTAGAATGGATAAAAATCTTGTTTTCATAAAACCCATTGAATGATGGAATTCAAAAAAAAATGATGAAAAGAATTGGTTTAAATCTAAATCTTTTTTTGACCAAAAAAAGTATAAAGAATCTATAAAAAATTTATTTTATTATCTTGATAAAAAGAATTTTAAAAAATATAAAGTTAAAGGAGAAGAAAAATATATTATACCTAATTATAAAAATTGGGTTGAATTAGAAATAAAAGATAAGAAACTTTATATTAAAATGGATGTAGTAAAAATAGAAGAAAAAGATTATATATATATATGAAGGCAATTATTAGATTTAAATAGAAATTTATTTATATTGCCAAAATTATCAATATATGAAGGTATTGTTACATTAACTTATTTTTGTTATTTAGACAGTGCAGCTCCATGAAAAATATCAAAATGTTTATCAGAAATATGACAGTTTTCATTTTATTATACAGAGAAATTTGTAAATATTTATAATTGAATTTTAACAAAGGAACCTAATATAATTTATTATAAAGAAAATGAGTATCAATGTTTTTTGGAAAAAATAATTTTTATTATAAATCAAGCATATGAATATTGTAATTATTTTGAGAATAAACTTGAATATTGATATGCTTGGGATGTATGTCTTCAAAGTATTTTAAATATTGATGTTTTTTTGTCTCCAAAATGAATTTTAAAAAAAGAATTAGATGAAATAATTGATTTAATGCGGGATATGAATAAAACTAAAAAAGAATGTTTATTTTTATGAATAAATTTTTTAAATAAACTTAAGGAATTAACTGTTGATGATTTAAAGAAGTCTGTTTATAAGTGCGATGATATTTTATATAAGAGAAAATATTATTCAGATTATGAGTTAATTTCATATTTATGAGATTCTTTATATTCATGAAAGCAACAAATGTTAGCTGAAAATTTTATATGATTAACTTTATATACTAGATGATGGTTAATAAGTTCTTTATATAATATAAATATTGAATCAAAGGAATATTATAATAGAATAATAAAAAACTTATTATGTTCAAGTTCAAAACCTTGGAAAAAATCTTGAAGGAAGTTGTATTGATTAATTAGTAATATAGTAAATTTAAGAGGAACAAATAAAATAATTTATTTTATAATATGTTACATTATGTTTATATTAGTTGTAAATGTTATTAGCACAATTTATAAGCAATTTAATTAAAAATATTTATGGAAACAAATATAGAAAATAAACTGCATGATATATGAAAAATTGTTTTTAAAATTACAACTTCAGCTTGAAGTTGAAGTGGATTTTATGTAAATAAGTATAAAATACTTGTAACAAATTATCATGTAGTAAAGTGATTTAAACAATTGTGTGTAGAAGATAATGAGAAAAATAGATATTTATGAGATGTTGTTTTTATAAATTCAGAAAATGATATTGCATTTATAAGGATAGAAAATTTTAATGAAAATAGTATAGAATTGGAATTTTGAGATAGTAATTTATTAAATACAAGAGATGATGTTTATGTCCTTTGATATCCTTTTTGATTACCATATACAATAACTAAATGAATAGTTTCTTCAAAAAATCAACTTATAAATTGAAAAAATTTAGTACAGACTGATGCTGCTATAAATCCTTGAAATAGTTGATGAGCTATGGTAAATAAAGATTGAAAGCTTATATGAATCACTGTTTTAAAAATTGTTTGAGAAGGAATAGATAATATAGGTTTTTGAATTCCAATTGATTTATTAAATGAAGATTTAAGTTCATTATGATTAAAAAATGATGATAGTTTTTGTATAAAATGTAATTCTTGTAAGAGTTTAATTTATGAAAAGGCGAGTTTTTGTAAAATATGTTGAAGTAGTATTGATAAAGAATTATTTGATGACTTTCAAATGTCAAGTATATCAAGGACTATAGAAAATGAAATTATTAAAAATTTATGATTTAATCCAGTAATAACTAGAATAAATCAGGATTACTGGACTTTTTATTATGAAAAAAAATTTGTTAGAATCAATGTTGATTATGATAATTATATTTTATTTTCTTCACCTATTTTTAAATTTCCAAAAGAGAATTTAGAAGAATTTTATAAATATTGTTTATGAAAAGATTTATGAAATTATAAAATATGAATATATGAAGATGAAATTTATTTGCTTTATACCTGTCATATATCAGATATCCTTTGAGAAAATGTATGAGAATATATTTTAGATATGAGAAACTTTTTTGAAAAATTGAAAGAGATAATTAATTATTTACAAACAAATTTTAATTTAGAATGAAGTAAATATGATAAGAAACAATAAAAAACAGTTCTATGAACTGTTTTTTATTGTTTAATTTTTACTACTTCCCAAATATTCAATCTATTAAATCATATGATCTTAGTTTTTGTATTTGTCCTAGTGTAGCAGAAGAAACATTACTTAACAAGTTATTTGTTTCTGAATAAAGAGTATATTTATCAAGATTTGTATTAAAATCTGTTTCTTTTGCGATTGATTTTAATATTTCTTTTTTTGAATCCTCATTTTTTGTCAATAGAGATTTCAATTTTGTTTGTACTTTTGTTAAAGTTTTTTTATATTCTTCTCTTGACATTTTTTCTCATAATTTTTCAAGATATTTTCCTATACTATCAGTATCGTAGTATCCATAATAACTTGTTCAAGTTGGATCTTTTAAGGCGTTTAATTGTTCTAAGATACTTTGTTTATCTGCTATGTTTATATATGCAGAATTTGATAGATATAATTTATCAGTATCTGATAATTCAGCAATTAAAGTTATTGTTACACTTTTGTATTCACCATCTTTTAAGTCTTTTACTAAATCAATTGTATTAAAAGTATATTCTGTTTTTCAAGGTGTAAAATCAACTATTTTATAGTTATATTCTTTTTTTACATCTGTTGATTGGTCTTCTGCTGCTCACATTGTTTTGTTGTAAAAGATTGGAGAATTTCATTCTTCAACTAAGAAATAGATTCTTTTTGCTTTTTGTTTAATTTCATCTGGTACAACTAAGTTTTCAGTTGAAATCTTTTTTGTATAATAAGTTTTATTATTGTATTCGTAATCAGAATTTATATTGTTATTTCTGATTATAAGATCATATTTTAGTGATAAATCACTTACTAAAGTTCAAGTTTCATATGAACTTGTTAAATTTGTAACTGGCATATCTTGCGTTGTCATCATTTCACCACCAGCATACGTATTTCAAGTTAACAACAGTCAACTTGTTGCAAGAGTAATTAATATTGCTTTTTTCATAATTTTAAAAATTAAGATATAAAATAATTCTTGTCTTCACATATACTACAACGAAAAAGTTTTAAAAAGGTGACAAAAATGAAAAATTTTTTATTAACTTTTAACATAATGAATTAAAAATCATATTGAAAAAAGTGTATATAAAAAACATAAATAGTAATATGAATATTGTTGTAAATATCCATTTAAAAAATTTACTTGGATTTATTTTAAATATTTCTAAGATCCATTTTATGATAGTTGAAAATACCCATGAAATAATTAAACAAAATATAAATCCAGTAATTATTCAATATATAAAGTCTTTTCATAAATCTCAACCACAAGCTTGAGTGATTTGTGGGAAGAATAATAGTAGTGGAATTAGGTATTTTTTCATATAGATTCTTTTTAATTGATTAAGTCATTTAAATTATTTACTGGAAAATAATTTACATATTTTCATTGTTTCTTTTTTGTTAAAAATCATTTTTTAAGTAAGTCTTCTAAATCTCTCTTTGCTGTATCTATTGCAATTCAATAATAATTTTTATGAATTGAATTATTTGTATAACTTTCAGGATTTTTTATAAAATATGATATTAATTTTGTTTGTCTTTCATTTAGTCATAATTTTGATACAAATTTTATTATACCTACTTGTTCTTTTCTTTTTTTGTGTATATATTTTTCAAATTCTACAAATGCTTGTTTTGTTTTATTTGCTATGTAAACTAAAAAATATGTTAAATCATTTTTATCTTGTTCACTATATATATAAGCGTCACGATACTGAATTTTTGAATTGAGTATCATGCTAGAAATAGGAATGTAACTAAAACCCCAATATCATTTTTTTAATAAATACCAATAAAATAAAGCTCTTGCAGTTCTTCAATTTCAATCACAAAATGGATGTAAATATCAAATCCAAAAATGTAAAATCGTAGCTTTTATGAAAGGATGAGTAAACGTAGAATCTTCATCATTTGCATATGAAATAAGATTTTCTAATTGTTGTAACATAAATTCTTCTTTGGGGGGTATATGGTATACTTCAGTTCATGTAGAGTTTTGTATAACTATTTCATCACTATTTTTTCTAAACCTTCATTCTTGCTCTTTTTTTTCAAGGGTATCTTTTGTTAAAATACTGTGTAATTCTAATAAAGTAGATAATTTAAGATTTTGTTTTAAAAATTCTTCATCATTTATAAATAACATAGCTTTATAACTATTTAATATCATTTTTTCATCTTTTGTAATAGGTTTTATTCATCTATGAATCATATTACGAGCATCTTTTGAGCTTGTCATAGCTCATTCAAGTTGGCTTGTTGATATAGCTTCTTCTGTAATTCCGTTTTGTAAAAAGACTTTTCTTTCAGTATCATTAAATTGTGTTCACAGAAAAGTTCATCATAGAGATAAGTCTAATTTATGAAATAGTTCTTCAAGAAATTTAGGTTTTTCAAGTCAAAAAAACTTAAAGTTACTATCTAGTACTTTTAAAGGAAACAATATTCTTGAATTTGATATTGTGTACCATAATTCTTCATGATTTTCTAATTCTTCAGGTAAAGTCTGAAATTTTATTTTATCCCGATATAAGTATTTTTCATTAGAATACTTTGCTAAATTATATTTAAAATATAGTTTATATTTATTTTCATTTAAAAAAGCTTTTCTTTCAATTGATATTATTGATAAGTCAGGTTTTTCTATTTTATAAAGATTCATATGAGTTAAGTTATATTACTAAAACATTACTAGTTTATTACTAATTAGTAATATTATACACTTTTTTTATAATAAATCAATTTTATATTACTAAAACATTACTAGTTTATTACTAATTAGTAATGTTTATATCTCACAAAACTGGATAATCTATCTCTTTATCTAAATATTCTCTTTTTAATATTTCATATTTTTCTCATAAGAAATTTGTTTGATTGGGGATATAATTACCTAAAAAATCAAATATTTGCTTTAAATTATTTGTCATAGTGCAACATAAAAATTTTAAATGCAGGTTATTGTAATATATATAAAAAAGGTGACAGAAAATAGTTAATAAATATTAACTTTTCAAATCTCCTTCAATTTCACTAAACATCTCAAGTGCATTTTGTAAATCTGTAATGATTTCTTCAGCAATTATTTCAGGACTTGGAAGGTTTTCTGATTCTTCTAGTGCTTTGTCTTTTATCCAAAATATATCTAGATTTGTTTTGTCTCTTTTGATTATCTCATCAAGTGTGAATTTTCTCCATCTTCATTCTGGGTTTGTTTCTTTGTTGTAAGTCTCTTTTCTATCATGGACATTTGCTACATTGTAACAAGTTTTAAACTCTTCAAGATGTAAGCTATCAAGACTATTTTGTTTTAAAGAAAAATGATTATTTGTCCTTAAATCATAGAACCAAACTTCACGAGTTTGAGGAGTGTCAGAAGCTTTTTTCTTTTGAAAAAATAGTATATTTGCTTTTACTCAATTGGCATAAAATATACCTGTAGGAAGTCTAACTATGGTATGTAATTCACAGTTATGAAGTAGTTTTTTTCTAACTATTTCTCATGCTCATCACTCAAAAAGTACATTATCTGGAAGTACTACTCAGGCAGTTCAGTTTATCTCAAGTAAAGTATGGATATGTTGAACAAAGTTTAATTGTTTATTTGAAGTTGTAGTCCAAAAATCATCACGAGCAATAGAATTATCATTTTTAGCAATTTTTCAATCAGCAGTTGTAAAACTATCAGTTGATTTCTTACCAAATGGTGGATTTGTCAAAATCAAACTATATCTTTTTCCTGGATCTTTTATCAAACTATCTCATACTTCTATAGGACTTTCATTTTCTCAAATCCCATGTAAAAACATATTCATAACTGCCAAACGAGCAGTTCAGGCAACAAGTTCTTGTCCAAACACAACTTCTGTTTTTAGTTTCTTTTGTTCATCTTTATCTAGATTTCATTTCTTTAATATAAAATCATGAGCTTCAAGTAAGAAACCTCAAGTCCCACAACAAGGGTCAAAGATAGTATCATCTATACTTGGATTTAATACTTCAACTATTATTCTGATTATACTTCTTGGAGTAAAGTATTGTCATGCTCCTGATTTAGTATCTTCTCCTACTTTTGCTAATAGAGATTCATAGATTTCTCATTTTACATCTACTCAAAGGATATTCCAATTGATTTTTCAGATTTCGTTTACTACTCTTTTTAGTTTTGCAGGATCACTTATCTTGTTTTGAGATTTTCTAAAAATAAGCCCTAGCATTCAGTCTGCTTTTGCAAGTTCTTCAAGTATGTGTCTATAATGACTTTCTAAATCATCTCAATCAAGTTTAGCTAAACTTTCCCAATTTAAGGATTCGGGAATTTTACTTTTTTCATTGTAAGGAGCTTTTGTTTTTTCAAAAGCCATTTTTAGAAATATCAAATATGTGATTTGCTCTAAATAATCACTTGTAGAAATTCAATCATCCATTAGGATTGAACATAATCACCATATTTTTCATGAGATTTGGTCTTTGTCGATTGTCATAAGTTTTTATATCTTAAAAGTTAAATATATCTTTTCATATTAAGTAAAAAATTTTCTACAAATAAATCTCTAAGTAAACTAATATCATTTAATTCATAAATAGCTAGTATAGCATTTATATAATCTCTATCATTTATTTGTAAAAAACTAAAAGGAATAAGTCAATTTTGTATAAGAGGAATATTACTAGAAATACGAGAAGTTCTTTTATTTATATCCATAAATATTTGAAAATATGGGATAAATACAAGTATAAAAAGTGATTGTTCAAATGGATTTTTTATCTCGTTTAATTTTTTTAAAAACATTTCAAACTGTTCTTTTAATTGAAAATGATTATCAAGTGGTGTATATGCTGAACTTCAAATATTTACTTCAGAAGTTCTAATTTTTCATAAATAATCTTCAAGTAAAAGTCATTTTCAAAGCAAAATATGAATATTTTGAAAATCTTGCATAGAAAGGTTTATTTCTTTTTTATTGTCGATTATGTATTTTATAGCATTTTTGTGATTGAGGATCATTTGAGTCTCTACTTGTGTTTTTCATTCAGCTCTATTATTGTATTTGATTAGTATCTCAGTATCTAAATAACTATAGGTGTTTCATTCTAGTTTTGAAGATGAGAAGCTTAAATCTATAAGTAGATTTTCTATAGCTCTCAAGTTTTGTTTATAATCATAGCTTGATAATATCTCTTTATCTAAATATTCTTTTTTCAATATTTCATATTTTTCTCATAAGAAACTTGTTTTATTTGGAATATAGTTACCTAAAAAATCAAAATTGTATTCTTTTTTTTCTCTTTCAAAAAAGGGTTTATTAAAATATTCTAAGATATAATCTTTTCAAGCAAGTTCATAAAAAGTATTTTTTCAAACCTTTATTTTTAAAATCTTTCATTCGTTTTGGAGTTTATTTAGATTTCTAGTTATAGTTGATTCTGCTATTTTTGAAAAATTTTGTAAGATTTCTGTATAGGAAATCTTAGTTTTTGACTTTATAAAGTCAAATATTTGGTTTAAATTATTTGTCATATTGTAGCATAATCAATTAAAATGCAAGGTATATTTTGCTTTATTTAACAAGAAAATTATATGTTTTTTAATATAAAATGCAAGTTATTATTAGTAAAATGCAAGTTATTATTAGTAGTAATAAAAACATAAATATTATGTACTTTTATACTACAAATTATAAATTATTTTTTAACTTTCTTTCACCAATTTTCACTCAAAAGCTTTTTTCAAGATAGATTGTTTTAGATTTTCAGCTTTGCGAATATTATCATTCACGATTTTTTCTAGTTTTTCTACTACTGAAAGTTTTGATTCTACTATTTTAACTATTTCGTTTTGTTCTGGGAGTGGAGGGAGAGGAAAAATTAAGTTTGATAATTTAGTTCAATTCACATTTGCTTGTCAAACTTGTTGTACAACCACACTTTTTATCCACATTTTTCAATGAAAAGAATTTAAAAAATATAATAAGTATTCAATATTAAATAATTCATGAAAAGCTTGAACTCTAATCAAATATCATGCAAAAGTACAAGGATTAAGATGTTTTTCTTTATGATATATTGCGCTTTTTCAAACCAATTCAGCACTATTCGTTCTATTAAATAATAAATCTTTATCTTTTAATATTAGTTTCTTTAAATCCGAATTATCTTTTTCAAAATATTTTAGATTAGAAAAATCAAGTTTTCAATCTTGTATGTTTCACATTCTTAGAACTGGAACATCTCATGTTAAATCAGCTTTTTTTGAACTTCAATACTCTTGATTTTCTTTAATATAATCAACTTTACACCATTCCCACTCTTCAGGTAATTCTATATTTGGTAAATCTTCTTTTTTTATTGCTTCAGGCTCTTTGTATTTTTTTCATGGATTTTCGGCTAAAAACTTTTCTTTTCTTGCTTGTAGAATTTGTTTTAATAAATCTTTTGCTGATTCATTATTATTGTCATTCTCGTGCTTGACACGGGAATCCATTCTCCACTCTTCAGTCAATTTTCACTCAACTGCTGATTTTAGTACTGATGCTTTATATTTTTTTAGATTTTCTTTTGTTCTTTTTAGTGAAGCAAGTCATTCATCCAGACGAGAAAATTGTTTTTCTATTTCTTGGACTATGAGGTGTTGGGTTGGGATAGTAGAAAGAGGAATATTAAAATTTAGTATATCTATGTCTTTGCAACTTGGATATAATGTTCATTTTGATTTTCATCATAAATATGATAAAAAATCTTTATTGTATGCTAAAAAATAAAATAATAGTTTTGGTAAAATTAAATCTATGTTCGGTTTTAGAATACAGAAAGCATTACTAACAGATATATTTTCTTCTTTAATTAATCATATAGCTCATCTAGTTGGTCTTACTTTAGAAACAATCGTACAATCTTTATATGCATTTATAGCTCATTTAACAGAAGGTTTATCTTTATAAGAATATAATTTTGTTTCAATATCAATATCCCCTATTTCTATATAAGGAGTTGTATTTTCTTTAGATCTGTCTTTAAGTATATTACTAATACTTAGTAGTTTTTTTGTTTGCATGGTTTAATTATTCTGAAATAATAACTGTAACATTAAATCTATTTCATTTAACTTCTCTTTCTCAGTTTAAATCATAAAAATGTTCTTTATTTTTTATAAATTTACTATCATCATAAATAAAAATAATAAAATTCTTAAAATCATTATGTTTACTGTATGATTCAATATCTATTTTTAATTCATCTGTATAATCAGAATCTTTTTTATTTTTTTTAATATGCTTTACTTCTATAAAAGTTTTTTCATTTCAAATATAAAAATCAATTCTTTTTGAACTTCATCAACTTTTAGGAGTCCACTCTTCTTCAACTAAATCATTAAAGTAAGAGGAAAGAATTACATATAGTATATCTTGTACATCATATTCATCTTTTATTTCATAACTTTTATGATCTATTCTTCTTTCTTGATAGATTTTTCTAATTGAGTTTCAAAAATTATTTAAAACTTTAATTATCAAATCTGGTCAGGAAATTCAATTTATATTTAGTGAATTAGTTGTAATTTTATTAAATAACTTTTCTAATAAAATCAAATCTTCAACTCAACTAAAAATCTCTTCATATACATTTTTTTCTTCAAATCATTGAAAAAATTCTCATGTATCAATAAAATTAATAATATTTTTTTCAACTGAAAGATTTCATGTAAATGAAAATTTTTCATTGTAATAAGATTTAAAAAATATGTCTTTATTTTTTAATAAATATAATTCTTTTAATCATAATTTAGTTAAATTATCTTTAAATCTTTTTGAAAATTCAAATTTATTTCACAAATAAATTCATAATAAATTTAATGGATCATTCAAATTAATTCTTTTAGATTGAATAAAATCTATTTCTTCGGATTTTATTTCTTTTCATTGATATCAATTTATAATAATTTGTTCTTCCTTTGAAATTTCATGAACATCTAAAAATTTATCATTATAAAAATAACCATAAAAAACTTTTTCTTTATAAGATAGACTTTCTTTTATTGTATTAATATTTTCTTTAAAATAACTAATTAAATGAACCATAATTTTTCTTTTACTGTATTTAAAATATTATAATCCCAATTATCTACATTTTTTAAATCTTCAATTAATCTTGCTATTAAATTAGGATAAGCAATACTAACTGGCTTTCAAGAAGGAATAAAACTTTTATAAGATAAATGTGAAAACCATAATAATTGTTTTGAAATATAATAAATATCAACAAATGTTGATCTTTTATCAATATTTATTTTTAGAGGTACAATAGAGTCTTTTACTAAATGTAAAAGAGAAGTGTTTTTTCATAAATTTACATATAATCATCTTTGTAAAAAATCGGATCATTTATTACAAAATAATCTAAAATTATGTCAGTATCATAAATGCACCAAACAATAAGAAACATCTATATTTTTTAGTAATCAGCTTCATATTAGCTTTTCAATCGCTTTAATTTCATATCTTTTACTTGCACTTTTAAAAAGATGAAAAATTAGTCTAACTTCTGATTTTCATCACATTAGTTTTAAAGTTTCTATCCTAGAAGAAAGTAAACTATATAAATGATTATATAAATTATCAACATAATTATTATAGTTTGATAATTGTGAACATCATCAAACTATAAATTTTCATTCTTGGTTAAATATATTTGCAAGTCAAAGAATTTGTTCTTTTTTATCATTGATTGTAGATCAAATTCAAATTATTATTTCTTCTCTTATTTTATCTTCTTTCTCAATCAACCAAGGAATTCATCATAATTTTGCATATATATTTAATGCTAAGTTATTTAATGTAAAATCATTGTTTCACTTAATTGTTTTATCTAAAATATCTTGTGTTGGAATTCCTTGTCATATTGACTTAGCTTTTACAACATAATAAGGGGAAATTTTTATAGGTAAATTTTTAGATGATTCTTTTAAAATTAATATAATTAAATCAATTTTATTACTATTTAAAATATAAAAATTATCTAAATACTCTTTAATAGAATCATCAGAAACATTTATAATATCATAGTTAACTTTTAAATGAAAAATTGTGCTTAGCTTTTTTTCCAGATTTTTTAAAAAAACTTCAGTTGTTCATTCTAAGTCTTTAGGTACTAAAACTCATATTTTTGAATTATTCAGTGAATCAAAACTATAAGGTTTTAAAGATTCTAGTGATTTGTTATAATATCATGTTCATGTTTTTCATCTATAAAAAAAATAACTTGGAGTAGTAATAATATCATAATTTATATTATTTCAATCTTTATATAGATTACTAAGTTTTAATTCTTGAAAATCTAATCAACTTGGTAAAAAAAGTTTATTTTTATATTTTAATAAATAATTAAAGATACTTTCAATTTTACTATAAGAAATACTTCTATATTTATTTTTATCTAAATATTCTTTTAATTTAATGTTAACTTTTTCTTCAGAGTTGAAAAATTGAAGAAACTGTTTAACATTTTCTTTATTTGCATAAACCTGATTTCAATCATTTTTATAATTATCAATATTTACTCATTTACTTAAAAAATTATTAACATTCCAATTGAAATAATAATCTAATTTTAAAGATACTGTAACTCATATAATTAAAGAACTATCTTCTTTGAAAAAATAAAAGCTTGAAATTGTAATTTTTTCTTTAACTTCTAATCATTGAATATGTCATTCTAGTAAATTTTTATCCTTTAAAATTGAATTTCATAAAAATGAGGGGTTACCGATTTTATATCAATCTATTTTTCACAAAAAATTTGTAATAGATAATTCAATAATAGTAGAAAAAATCGCAGGATTATTTATTATATTGATTTCTTCATCAGAAAAATCTGGAATATTATCAAATCATTTGTTATTAATCTTCCAACAATAAATTTTATTTCAAAATCTATAAAAATAATTATTTATATAATCTTCTTTTAATTTTTTAAAATTATCTTTATTTACAAAATTACTTGATAAAATTTGAATCTTATCATTATTTAATTTTATCTCAACAAAATTTAAATTAATTTCATTAAAACTCATATTTAATAAATTTAACTAACTAAACCACCAACTCTCTATTCATCTCCTCATTAACCTCAAAACTTACCAAAAATACTTATTAATACCATCTTTAATAATATTTTTTATTATAAAAAACTTGCAATTTATTATATTTTCGTATATTATATATATACTTAATTTGGCAAGCACCTCGAACTTAGTTCGGGGTGTTTTTGCGATTTAATTAAGATATAAGAGATTTTATATAATCATGTAAAAGTTGCTTTTCTTCTTTTCTCCATGACAAAATAGTCTTAAATGTATCATAACTATTTTTATTTTTAAGTCATTGTAATAATATTGGAAGATCTAAACTACTCGCTTTTTCAAGTAATGCAAAATCTATCCAGTTTTTAAATTCTTCCAATTCTCATATTTCAGCACATTGTATTTTTTCAAGTAATTCAGGAGGTATACAAAGGCCTCTTCTAGTATTTTTTATAATACTTTTTATTCAAGTTGCTATTTCATTATCTTTTTTTATATCTACAAACCTACAGATACAATCATCTTGTGTACCTATATAATTTATAAGTTCACGAGCAATATGTCATTTTGTACTTACAACAACTATCTGTTTTGAAAATCTTTCAATAAGATTTTTTATTATATATAAAAAATCTCAATCTCATGAAAATAAAACTAAAGTATCCCATTTATCAATATTTTGAGAAATATCAAATCACATTTCAGTATCTACATTTCACTTATGATTATTTCATCTTTTTTCTAATTTCTTAAAATAAAAATAAAATTTATCATCAGTAAAAGTACTTTGTAATTTGTTTACCCAAGTAAATTGTTTGATGTTTCTTTTATCATATGCTCAATAAAAACAAATTTGTTTAACTTCAACATCATTTTGTAAATGAGATAAAAAATTTTCTATATCATATTCCCATCAAAGGGTATATTTTGCATGAAATATATTTGAAAAATCTATATAAATTCAAATACTTTCTGATTTTGTAAATTTAAACATATTATCATATAGTTAAAATCTAAACCAACTCTCTATTCATCTCCTCAATAACATCTCCAAGCTTATCTCAAAATACTTATTATATTCTTATCTAAACAATTTTAAATACTCATCAAAACTATAAAATTTATTTTTCTTTAATCAAGTAACTTCTTTTAAAACTCATAATTCTATAAACTTTTTTATATAATCATTTGATGTAGTTGGTGAAACTCATAATATAGCTCACACATGTATTGCAGATACATAAGGATGAGAAAAAAGTTTATTAAACAGTATATTTCACTTTTCAGCTTTATTTCATAAACAAAGTATTTTATCTCAATATATTTTTTTCAATTTTAGTATCTCTTCAAATGTATTTGCTGATGATTTGCATGTTTCAATAACTCAAGTTAGAAAAAATTTTATAAAATGCTCTATATCATTTGAACTTCTTACAACTGTAAGAGCATCATAATAACTTCATTTATTTTTTTCAAAAAAATCTGATATATATAAAACGGGTCTTGTTAATATCTTTTTATCTATTAAATACAATATAATCATAAGTCTTCAGATTCTCCCATTTCAATCAAGATATGGATGAATTGTTTCAAATTGATAATGTGCTATGGCTACTTTTATGAGCTCTGGAATTTCTAAAGAATCATTATGTAAAAATTTTTCAAAATCATTTATTAAATCACTTAAATCATCTTGATGAGGTGGAATAAAAAAGGCATCTTGTAAACTACTTCAACCAATCCAATTTTGACTTCTTCTTATTTCTCAAGGACTTTTATGTTCTCATCTAACTCATTTAAGTAAAGTTTGATGAATTTCTCAAAATAAACGAAATGATAAGGGTAATTTTTGTAAATCTTTTATTCATAAATTTAATGCATCAATATAATTTTTTACTTCTAGTATATCGTTTTTTTCTTCTATAGTTTTTGCAGATGTATCTTCTAGAAATAAATCATCAAATTCTGTTTTTGTTCATTCTATTCTACTTGATTTTATAGCTTCTTTTCATATATGCATAGATATAAAAAAATCTATATCAGGTATAAAATTTGAAAAACTTTCAAGTTTTCCAAGTTCTAAATTGGCTTTTTCTAGCAATATATTGATTTTTGAATCATTCCATATAAATACTTTATTTATATGATTTGGTAAAAAACTTTTATAGTTGTATTGTATTTTCCAAACTCATGAAATAAATTTATTTTCCATATTTTATTATTATTTTAGATAATTTACTTTTATTTTCCAATTTTATTCATTTTTTTGGAAAATACAAATATTATTTTCCAATTTTATTCATTTTTTTGGAAAATAGATAAAAGATTTTGGGTTTTATTACTTTTTTCTTTATCTAAACCAACTCTCTATTCATCTCCTCAATTACCTCTCCAAGCTTATCTCAAAATACTCCAAAAGCTCAACCTATTCATCACTTTTGTTTCAATGCTCAGTATTCAAAATCTGAGTTTTCTATATTTATATTGTTAGCTATCTCATCTTTTATAGCTTCTAGCCATTCTATTTGAGAATTATTATATTTAATTCAACTTAGTTCTTTTTCACTTAACCACTTTTCAAATTTACTTTCTATCTTAAACTTAAATGGTTCTAGTCTATCTTCTATCTCAAAAGTAAATCAAAGAAGGGATATATAATCTGAAATACTATAATCATTATTTTCAACTACTTTTGAAGGATTAAGTGTTCTATAAGCTCTCCAAATAGTTTCTTGCTTTTTTAGAAGAGGAATTGATTCAAGTTTTTTTGCAAACTCTTTTACTTCTTTAAATGTAAGTTTATGTTTATAGCTTTTGTTATAATAAATCTTTAAAAGTTCTAGTTCTTCTTTGTTTTGTTCCATAAAAGTTTTGAATGTGTCTATTATTCATTTTGCTTTTATCTTAGCATTCTCATCAAATCAATTAAATACTACACTGTCTATACTTACAGTGTCTATAATCTGCTCATTTGTTGTTTTTATTTCTAAGAGTTTTTCTCTGTATTTTGGATTATAGAGAGGTCTCAAAGCATCTTTTGCAAGTTTTTTTCTTGTCTCTTCAAGTTCTTTTTCTGTTAATTCTGATTCTAGAGTTTTTCATGTTTCTTTCAATGTTTCGGCTATGATAAAGTCTTCATCAATTGCTGTGATTATCTGATTATTTAGCTTTATTATGTCAACTCATCAGATATTTTTCAATTCTTCATTTTGCTCTTTGGTAAAGTCTTTACTTACTCTTGCAAGTCTAGAAACTAAAGTAGAAAGTAAATCACTTTCTGTGCTTCACATCTTGATATATTTCAATATATCTTTGAAACTAACCATAGGTTTTTTGTCTAGTGGTTTAGTATCTGTCTTATCTCTTTCTATTACTCAAACTGCATCAACTATGATAAAGTGAGTTTTTGTCAGGTTTCTATCTTGTTCACTTGTTACTTGATTGAAATCACTATCATCTATTATTCTTACTCATCTACCTTTCATCTGTTCAAAAAGAAGTTGTGATTTTACACTTCTCATAAAAAAGACTATTTCAAGTGGTTTGATATCTGTTCAAGTTGCTATCATATCAACAGTAACTGCGATACGAGGATGATAACCAGTTCTGAAATCACTAATCAAATCTTCTGGTTTTTTACCTGTTGTCTTGTATGTGATTTTTTGACAAAAATCATTTCATCTACCAAATTGTTCTCTTACTATTTTTACTATATCCTCAGCATGAGAATCATCTTTTGCAAATATAAGAGTTTTTGGAACTTCTGTTCTTCCAGGGAATATCTCTCTGAATAGATTTTGTTTAAATGTCTTTATAATTGTTCTTATTTGGTCTATGGATACAACAGATCTATCAAGGTCTTTTGCATCATAAAGCAAATCGTTATCAAGTTCTTCATATCTGACTTTTCTTGTTGTTTTATCTCTTTTGTCTATGTAGTATCATGCTTTTACTTCACTTCAAGTAGTTCAAATTTGAGTTTCTATCTTGTATACATTGAAATCTACATTTACTCAATCAGCAACTGCTCTTTCGTGATTGTACTCCATCACTAGATTATTATCAAAAAATCAAATAGTTTGTTTGCTTGGTGTTGCTGTTAAACCTATTATTTTTGCATCAAAATATTCTAAAACTTGTCTCCATAAATTGTATATACTTCTATGACATTCATCAACTACTATATAATCAAAAGTATCAATTGGGATTAATGGATTGTATTTTATAGGTTCTGGACCTGCAATCATTTCCAAAAAACTATCAAGTCATCTTTCTTCTGTATCTGCTTCTATTTCTTTTCAAGCAAGCATAGAGTACATCCTTTGGATTGTTGAAATAGTTACTTTAGCAACATCATCAATTTGATTTGATGACATATTTTGTATATTGTAAACTTCTGTAAATTTTCTTCAATCGTTTGGAAGTGAAAAGTTTTGAAATTCTTTTAAAGTTTGTCTAGCTAGGTTTCATCTATCAACCAAGAAAAGTATTCTTTTTGATTTTGTGTGTTTGATAAGTCTATATGCAATATTGCAAAATGTAAAAGTTTTACCGGTTCAAGTTGCCATTTGAATCAAAGCTCTTCTTCTACCTTCTTTAAGTGAAATTTCTAAATTGTTTATTGCTTCTACTTGCACTTTTCTCAAGTTTTTTATTTCTAATTCTGGCAAATTTTTCAGAAGTTCTATTGTCGTTTTTTCTTGTTTAACGAGTTCTATAAGTCTTTCAGGAGTATGAAAAGTAAAGACATCTCTACTTGAACTTTCTGTTTCTAGATGATTTGTAAATCTGGTTTCTGTTCAAGTTGATTCATATGAAAAAGGCAGAGGTCTTTTGTATGTATCTACAAAATCTTGAAGTCATTCTATATATTTTTTTGATTGAGTTTCAAATCCAGATAGAGTTGTTCACTCTTTTTTCGCTTCAATTATTCCGATAGCTTTAGAGTCTACATAAAGTAAATAATCAGCAAAACCATGTCAGTTTTTTAAAGGATATTCTCTAACTGCAATTCAAAAAGAGGCCGTGATATCAAGATTATCCATATCTTGGATAGTCCAACCAGCCTCTTGTAACTCTTTATCTATATTTTGTCTTGATTTTTGTTCAGGAGTATGAGCCATTTTTTAAGAATTAAAATATATTTTTTATATTATAAATAATTCTTTTCAAATAGCAATTTTTAACTATTTTTTTGATTTTTTAAGATAAACTACATATTCATAAGTTACAACTTATGTTTCATTGATTATTTCAATTAAAAAGGTAATCTGATTCTCATAGTATTTTAGTATTTTCATATCATGATTTTTGTAAACTATCTTGTGCTAATTTTAAAATTTGATTAAAATTTAGAGTTTTTCAATTAGTTATAGGTCATATATATGAATTATTTCATGTTGAGTCAGGTGTAACAAAAGAGGAATTATCTAAGTACATTAATTTTATTAAAATTAAGTTGAAGTAAAAAAATCTTGATATTTAAATAATATTTAACAAACTTGCTACTTTTTTTCTATCTAACATATATATAAAAGTAGATAATCTTGGTCCTGAATTTTTTCAGATTAGTAGGTTATATACATCAACGAAAAATGTTTTTTGTAGTTTATTGTTTTCTTTTTGACTAAGTCATTCTTTTTTTGGAATACTATAAATTAATGTATTTAATTCATCTAATGTTAAGTTTTTATTTAATCATTCAAATAATAGTTTTATATTATGAATTTGTTCCTTATCCATTGTTTCAATGTATTTTGTATTTATTTCTTCATGAAGTGAAATTGATTCGTTTTTATTATATTTTTCTAACCAGTTTTTACCTTTATTTAAACGAGATTTTATTGAATTATCATCATAATTAAATCATACTTTATTTAATAATTCTTTTAATTTTTTTTCATCCCATTGAGCTATTTGTCAAAATGCTACTAATTGTCTAAATGGTATTGGGTTATAATCTTTAATTGAATCTAATCCAAGATCTTTACTTAATTTTATATCAATTTCACTTAAATCTTCTCATTTATGTACTTTTTTTATAAAGTTGTCAAACTCTTCGTATTGACGGTATATTTCAGAATCAAAAGCTAAATTAAATACTTGAGAAGGAGTTTTTTTCAAATATAACCATTTTAATAATAATGGATCATAAATTTCTAATAATTGTTTTACTGATAATGCATTTCATGCTGAACCAGACATCTTTCAATCTATTCATTGAATTCAGATAAATTCATATCATACAAAATATGGAGATGGATTATCAAAAATTTTTTTAGATATTACTGAAGATACATCATAACTTCATCATGGAGAAGCGTGGTCTTTTCATCCTGGTTCAAATATAACTCATTCATAGTTCCATCTCATAGGCCAGTCAACTTTCCAATTAAGTTTAACTAATCTATCTTTTGTGTAATCAATTGTATCAATTTTTCATGTTTCAAGACATTTGTAAGTTATATTTGTTCATTCAATTGATAATATTTTTGTATTATCTTTATTTGTAAATCTTGAATAAATTGTTATAGGGTAGAAATTTTTTATGTATTCTTGTTCATCAATTCATTTCTCAGTTTTAGCTTTTTCTGACATAAATCAAAGTAAAATTTTTGCAATTTCATCTCTTTTATCCATTGCTTTTTTTATTAATTCATCATAAGTTCAATTTTTATACTCTTCTGTTTGATATTTAAATTCTAAATCAATTCATAAATCTTTCATCGATTCTTCAAAATCTTTTTGATATCTTTCTGCATAAGAATTTAATTCTCATAATGGGTCTGGTACTGCTGTTAAAGGCATTCATATATATTGTTTAAAAGATTCATCAACTCATTTTGGCACTTTTCTAAATCTGTCAAAGTTGTCCCATGAAAAAATAAATCTTACTTTTTTTCATTTTTGTTTTAATGATTCTAAAACTGATAGAGAAGTCATAACATCTCTGAAATTTCAAAAGTGTACTATTCCGGAAGGACTAATTCATGCGGATAAAGTATATGTATCTTTATTAGGGTATTGACTAATAATTAAATCAGCAACTTGTTCTCACCAATTTAAATTATTTCATATATTTAATCTATTGTTTGATGTATTTAAAATATCATCAATTTTTTGAGGAGTTTCTTCATTGATTATATTCTGATCTCATTTTTTTTCTAAAGAATTAGAGTCCAAATGATTAGGCATTTTATCTATGCTCATAATGTAATATTAAATTTTAATAAACAAAATATAATTTATTAATTATATTTTAACTAACTATAAATATAATAATAAAAATGTCAATAAAAATATATTTTTTATATAATATTTATGTTTATTTATATTTTTTGTTTAAAAGAAAAAAATTGAAAAAATTAAGAAAAAAATAATTTATATAGTTTATTGTTTTAAGTATATAAATAAGCTTATATATAAGCAAAAAAATGTTTTATTGTACAAATATAATATTTTCAATATCGATTTTTATATACATATTTAGTGTTTCAATTAAAACTTCTCAACTTGGAAAAATACTTTTAAAGTCAAGTAATTCATTGATTTTCTCTTTGCATAGTGGAAATAAAATTTCTTCTGTTAAAAGGCAATTTTCTCAATCAATTTTAGCAAAGGATCATCTTTTGAAAATTATTGAAGTTTGATAGTTTTCCATATTATTTCTCAATTAATATATTTTTTACAGCAGTTTTAATAGTTTTAGTATATTCTTGAGTAATTACTCTTACTATTTTGTTTGGATTATATTTTTTTATTTCAAGGATTTGATTTAGAATATCTTTTCTAATAGAAAGATATAATCAGTATGCAGTAGTGTATTGTGTTATGTCTCTTTGATCAATTTTATATTTAGCTCATGGTAATACAAATATGTCTTGAGTATTTTCTTTATTGTTTTTGTAATTGTTCATATTTTATTGTTCAAATATAATATTTTCTATTTTTGTTCTAATCCATCAAATGTGTCAACTTATTAGGATTTCTTCTTGGGGTCATTTTTTATTTCTTATTTTAATTATTTTTTTTATTGCTTTTGGGTCAAGAATTAATTCAAGTTTGTCGGGCAATGTAATATTATCTTTTCATATTGTTATCTTAGATCATTTTTTTATAAATACTAATTGTTCGTCTTCTCAAAGTATAAGAATATCTTCGTTGGATTTTTTTGTCATAAAAAACTAAAATAATTTTAAGTTTTTTAAATATAATATAATTATTTATATTGTCAATATGTTTTTTATATTTTAAAAATAATTCTTTCAATTATTACTGAAAGAATTATTTTATGTTTATTGGTTTTACATATCAAATCAACTATAACTTAGATCAAAAGATTTGTTACAGATTGGGAAATCTGCTATTATGTTTTTTAAAACTGCATATTCAAGTAGCGTCCAGTTAACAAAAGAAGGGTCTTTTGCTTTATAATATGTTATATTTCAATTTTCTATTATAATCATTTGAAATATTTCTCATCTATGTCATTCAACAAAACTTGTATAAATTCAATCGTTTAGTTTTAAATCTTCTGTTTTGATTTCTTTTTCTTGTCACATTTCATTTAAGGATTTTATAATTTTTTTTATAATTTCAATTGATTGAAATATTTCTTTTGCTCTAACTTGAAATCTATCAAAACTATCTCATTGTATTCATAGTATAGGTTCAACTATTATGTTATTTTCTACATAATCTTTGTCATAGATTCTGTAATCTGAAATTAGTTTAGATGCTTTTGCAACTACTCAAAGTCAAGAATGTGTTGTTGTAGTATCATAATTTACAATTCAGGTATCTTTAAATCTGTCATAAACTCAAGAAGAGTATTCTTCAATATATGAAAGTGTATCAACTCTTTTTTCAACTTGTTTAAGAATCTTTAAAATTTTTTCTAAGTCTTCTTTTTTTAAGTTTTTATTTGTTCATTTATATGTTATAACTCATTTTAGAGTTCTTGATCAAAAAATTTCTTTGTTTAATTCAAGTAATTCTTCTCTTATACTTAGGTATCAGTTAAGTAAAAAACTTTGTCATACATCATTTCATAAAGCTCATATAGTCCAGATGTGGTTATATATTCTTTCTAATTCTAAAGCTAGTATTCTTGTTAGAGTTGAAGATTTATTTAGTTTTATATTTGACGCTTCTTCAATAAGTCTTGTAAATCATAATGCGTATGCAATAGCACTATCTCATGCTATATCTTGACTTGCTTCAAGTAATTTATCTAAATCTTTTTCTTTTGAAAAATATTGTTCAACTCATTTATGTTTCCATCACATTTGAGTGTCTAGGTTTAGTGTATCTTCTCAATCAACAGTAAATCTAAAATGTCCTGGAGGGATAATTCAAGCATGTATAGGTCAAACAGGAACTTCTACAAGTCATTCTCAGTTAACAGTTGTGAAAATAAATTCTTTTTTTGATTTAATCATAGGTTTTCCTAATTTTCTTAGAGGAAAAAAGTCTTTTGGATGAGTATGAAGTCTAAGTATATGATTATCAAAATCTTTTGTAGTTCTTCCATAATAATCATAAATTTCATTTTGATATAAGTTTGCAGAATAAAAAATCTGACTTAAATCTGGTAGCGGTATATCATTATCAGAGATTACACTAAATATAGTAGTTTTTCATTCTTTTTTAAATACAACAAATAACTCATCTTTTTTTTCATTTATTTCTTTTAAAAATTCTCATACAAATTCAGTTGTATCAAATACTTTTATTGCATCTAAAAGGGATGTAAAATTATCAAGTTTTTTAATAGTTATCATAAATTTACTTACTTATTAAAATTTAAAATTAGCAACAAATATTATACTTGTGATTAATGCAAGGATTAAAGCGAAAATTATTGGTGTATGCATAGATGTAATTTTAAAGTCTTTATCAATTCTTTTCATATCTATTAATTCTTCATTGTCTTTTGATATAAATAATGATGAAAAATTATATAAAAGTCATACAAATGCTAAAACTATTCAAGAAATAAACACTAATGCAAACCAAGGATTTATTGTGTAAGCTTGCCAAATTATTCATAATTCACTAATAAATAAAGGTGATGGAGGTAATCCAACTAGCATAAATAGTGAAATTATAAGTAAAATACTAGAATTTCTCATGTATTTGTTTATTTCTTTTATTCTATTAAATTGTCATGTATGAGTATAAAGAAGTATATTTCAAGCTGACATAAAAGATGCAGTTTTTAAAAATGAATGTCAAATTACGTGAAGAAGTGAAAATGTTTGTGCTAAAGGAGTTCATAAAGCCCAAGCAAATGCTATAATTCACATATTTTCACTACTAGAATAAGCTAAAGCTCTTTTATAGTGATGTTGAGTTATCATAACAAATCAAGAATAAATAATTGTTATAAATGAAAAGAAAATCATAATTTTTGATGTAAAATTGTAGTTTAAGTAGAAATCAACTATGTTTTGACATCTGATAATCATATAAAATGCAAGAGGCAACAATATAGATGACATGAATGCACTTACAGGAGTAGATCATTTACCATGTGCGTCTGGAAGCCAATTATTCATAGGAAAAAATCATACTTTTGTACCAAATCAAATAAATATAAATACAAAGGCTAATTTTAGTAGGTTTTTGTTTATTGTAGCATCTTGTGCTAAAACAGTGAAATCAAGACTATGAACTCATGACATAATCATCATAAATAATCAGAATAAACCAATAGTTACTCATAATCAACATAAAATTACATATTTCCAAGCAGCTTCCCAACTTGATTTTGTTCAATAAAAACTTATAAGAAATGCTGAAAATATTGTTGTAGCTTCTAATGCTATCCACATTATCATAAGATTTTTTGAAATAGCTATAAATATCATTGATAATATAAAGAAATTTATCATTACATTATATTGTTTTAATCTTCATCTTCAAATTACTTTATGTTCTACTTCTGTCTTGAAATAATTTATAGCATAGATTGAAATAAGGAAAGATAGTATGAATATAATTGAATAAAAAATTATACTTATATTGTCAAGAATAAAGAAACTTGTATTAATTCTTACTCATTTTGTCCAAAAATAAGTTGCTAATATTGCTAGAAGAAAATAAATATATTTGTTTATTTGTAGATAAGATTTTCAATAGTTTTTATCTAGAAACAAAGCTATTACAGCTAGAGCAAGTGGTGTTAATAGACTTGTGTAAAACAATATTTCCATAAGAAAAGATTAAAAGTTAAAAGAAATTGAGAGAATTTTTCTCATTTTTAATATTTTAGTTTATTTATATGAGAAATCTCTGTGTCTCATACAACTTGTTTTATATTATAAACAAGGATTAATAGGATTAATAATATTAATATTATGTCTATAATTATTCAAAATTCAATATAGAAAGGTACTTCTTTTAGTATAGCTAGTCAGATTAAAAATATAGCATTTTCTATTTCAAGAAAAGACATTATATCTCAAACAAGTCTCTTATGGTTTACAAAGTTAAGTAGTCATGCAAAAAATACAAAGAAACTAACTGTAAAAATAAAATCAATTTCTCAAAATATAAATATTCATAAATAATAGGATAATCCAAATAATCATATTAAAATAAGAAATATTAAGCTTTGAGGGATTCTAAATATCCTATCAGTTACTCTCATTTGTAATTTTTTTATATAAAACTCTTTTATGAAGTAATTTATGTAATTAGGGATTATTATAAGTCTTATTATTATGGCAAATATAAAAGATGTTAAAAGTAATTTATCTTCTAAAAAATATCAAGAATACAACATAAAGAATAATACTAGTATTAAGCATACTTGAAGTATATAATACCTTAAAAAACTTATGTAATTATTTGTTGTAGATATAAGAAGTGATGAAAAAACTATTCAAAAGATAATTATGTTATGATACTCATTCATACTAATAAACTATTTTAAGATATAAAATATAAGTAAAAATACATTTAACAAAAAAAGGAAAATAAATACATTTTGATACTTAAATATACGGATTTTTACAATGAATATTTCCCAAGTTCATATAATAAAACTTAAAAATATTACTTTTACAAACCATAAAATGAATAGTCAAATTATGTTTGTTATTCAGAATGTAAAAGGAATAAATATATATATAAATAAAGAGAAAAATGTTATAAGTTTAATTTTTGATGATAGTTCCATTAATGCTAAATGTTTTGCATTAGTTTCAAGAAGCATAGCTTCGTGAATCATTGTTAATTCTAGGTGAGTAGCTGGGTTATCAAAAGGAAATCTTTTATTTTCGGCTAGTAATACATAAAAAGTAATAATAGCTAATACAAATAGAATAAATCAAACTAAAAAAGGGAAGTTTAAACTTTGTATTTGAGTATGTATTGTTGTTATATCACTTGTTCAGAAAAGAAAAGCTAGTGTTGCTATTACTAAAATAAGAATAGGTTCAACTAAGGCCATTACAAAAAACTCTCTTTCTACTCCTAATCATCAAAAGTATGTAGCATTATCCATTGCATAAACTATCATAAAGAATGTACTTAGAGTTCATATATAGAAGAAAATAAAAAAATTTAGGTTGAATATAGGAATATTTCCTCATACAGGAATGAAGAAAAATAAAAATATAGAAACAGCAAAAATAACAAATATAGCTAAAATTGTAAGATAACTTGTAAATTTAGATATAAATTGTCATTTTTTTGTAAAAAGTTTGTAAAAATCATAATAAGTTTGTAGTAAACTTGGTCATTTTCTACCATTCCAAAAAGCTTTTACATTTTTTATTATACTGTCAAAAAATGGAACCAAAGCTAAGGCAAGAAGTTGAACGATTATATACATAATCAATTAAGGATTAAAAATTAAAATATATAAAATTGTAATAATTAGTGTTAAAAGCATATAGGATACATAGTTTTGTAGAATTCAATTTTGCATAGATTTAAGTTTTGCTGATATTGAAACTATAAAATTTATTAATCTTTCATAAATAAAATGTATTTTAAGTGTGTAAGATCTTGTGTATTCTATACTTGAAAGGTATTTTTTGTAGTAAGATTTTCATTCTATTTTTGAGATATGTTCTAGTGAATTTGTTTCACTATAAATACCTTTATATACTCTTCTAACAGCTTGTATTAGACTTTCAGCTTTATATTGACTTTTAGCGACTAGGTAAGGATAACCACAATTCCAAACATCAACTTTTTCTTGTTTTCAAGCTTTATTTTTATAAACAAAATATGATAAGTACCCAAAAGCAAAAAGTAAGAATAGAATAAGTATTGGAATATAATTTAATTTTCATATTTGTATTGAAAGTAAATCTTTTGGATATTCAATAAATAAAAATATTTTAGATGCAAAAAGGTTTATGATTCATGGAACAAGAGATAATATTAATATACTTAATGTTAAAATACTATATGAGATTAATTCTTGTTTATTTATTTTTGTATCAATTTTTATATTTGTATCTCTTTGATTTCCAGCAAATATCAATGTAAATAGTTTTGTAAATCAAATAAAAGCAAGAACACTCATCATTCAAACAAGTATTATAGAAAATAGAGAAACTAATGAAAGTATTTTATCTGTGTTTCATGATATGATGTTTATAAGTGAGTTATATACTGTCAACTCTGAGTTAAATCAGTTAAGTGGTGGAATTCAAGCAATAGCTATAGTTGAAATAAGAAAGAATATAGAAAAAACTGGGAAAATTTTTGCAATTCAACCTAGACGTGAATAATCATAATTATGATGAGTTCTTTCTATTAGAGATCCAGCTAGTGAGAACATCATTGTTTTATATATTGAATGATTAAATGTGTGAAATAGAGTAGCAATAACTCATAGAGAAAGTATAAAAGAATTATTTATTGTAATTCAAGTTACTATAATTCATAGTCAAACATATATAAGTCACATATTTTCTATAGTTGAGTAAGCTAAGAATCTTTTTATGTTATTTTGAATTAGTGCATTAAATATTCCCCGGAAAGCAGTGATAGCTCAAATTATAAGTAGAGTATATGCAAATCTTATATCAAGTCATTGCATGAAATATAAGTAAAATTTTATCAGAATTAAAACAGGCAGTTTTACCATAAAACCTGACATAAGAGCTGATATATGAGATGGGGCAATTGGATGAGCTTTTGGTAGCCATATGTGTAGTGGAAATATTCCTGATTTTCATCAAAAACCAATTAAACTTGTTATAAAAACAATTGTTAGTGATGTGTGAGTTAAGTTACATCAATTCCATGAAGCAAAAAAACTAGATTTAGTTTCAATTAAGAAAGGTAAAAATGAAACAAGTATGAAAAACATTCATATATGAGTAAGTATTAGATACCACATACCAGAAATTCTACTTTCATTTTTTTCACTTTCGTGTATTACTAGGAAATAACTTGTTAATGACATTATCTCCCAAAATACTAGAAAAGTAAAAGCTTCTGATGAAACAATTACTCAAAGCATACTTAGTAGAAAAGTGTTTGTAAATAGAGTATAGTAGTTTAATTTATCTTTATTTAGGAATTTTGAGTAGTAATTTGAATAAAATAGTATAGATATTGAAACTATTGAGAAAATAAGCAAAAAGAATGCTTCAAGTTGTCAGATATGAAATATATTTGTTGTAAATAATTCATTAGATGTTATTCAAAACAAAGTTGTAATAGATTTAATAAAAAGAAGCAAAAATGAAAATATAAGTACATAGTTCAATCAAATTACCTTATTTTCATTCATTTTTGAAAATAATGGGAATAAAATTGATAAAAGAATTAAAATTATCGCTATAGAAAACATATAAAAATAATTAAGAATAATGTTTTTAAATTTTTTTTGTAAATGATGCTATGTAAGAAAATATTTCTTTTGCAGTAGCTGGATTTCAGGGTATTTCTAAGTCAACTTTTCAAAGTACTTCAAAAGCACTTTTACAATTCGTGAATCTTTTGTCTCAATTTATAGCTCAATCTCATAATGCTATGATTATTTTGGGTTCTTGTATTACTTTGTACGCATCAATTGTAGCTTGTTGCATATTTTGTGGAATTGATCATACAACTATAATTCAGTCTGCATGTTTAGGACTTGCAACAAAATCTATTCAATATGATTGAATAGAATAAGCAGGTCATTCTAGTGCATACAATTCTGCCATTGTAGATTCATCATCTCATGAATCTACAACTCTAAGTTTTAAAGATTTACAAAGTATATCAGGGGCGTAAGATTTAAGACTTATTTTGTTAGGCTTAATTCTTTTTTGAAAAAGTTTATTTACTATTTCTTTGAAAAGTTGGTAGAAAAACATATAAATTATTTTATTTAAATATTTAAACCCATATTTTTTAATAAAAAAAATGAAAAAGTCAAAAAAAAATTCAATATTTACTACTGAATTTTAAAAAAATTAGACAATATTAAAAATGTCTTTTATGTTTCATATTGTTTTTAAGTATTTTATATCTCAATTAAGAAAGTGTTTTGTTTCATAAATTGGTAAGTTTGGAGCAGATTTTTGAATGGTTTCTTTAAAGTGAAGGTCAGTTTTTCTTTGCAACATTTCTAATATAGAATCTGGAGTTAAGCTCATTCATGTTCATTTAAAAAATTCATCATACATTCTTTTTGCTATTTCTATATTTCTAAGTCTTGCTAGTTCTGGAGTATATATAAAAAGTTGATGTCAATTTATATTTGCATGAACTGAATGAAATAGTGAGTTTACAATAAGTACTCATACTTCATTATGTTGTCAACGCAGAACATTTATCTTTGCTCTTGTTCAGAAATCTTTCATTACATTTTCTATAAATTCTGCACTTTCATCACTTAGAAGATATTCTTTTCTATTTTCTTTATTTAATATAAGTTTCAAGTGTCAACATCAAACTCAAGTTGAACAGCAGTTATCATCTGTATGAAAAGATAAATTATTTTCTCATCAAATGGTATCAAGTAGTATTTTTAATGATTTTTCTCTGTAACCTTTTTGATTTATAACTCTAGTTTCTTCTATAACTGAAAGTATAGATACTAATTGACCAAGTCATCCTCATGGAATTGATATTGAATAATTGCTTTCATCTTGTGTTCTTCTTCCATCAATACATTGTGATATTTGTGGATTTGCAATTTTAAAACTTCATACTTTTACATGTTTTATTATGTCGTTTGGAGCTTCAATTCTAAACATAAGAAATTAGTTAAAAAATAAATATTTACAATTATATAAAAAAAAATATTAAAGACAAAATATTTTTTTTTATATTATATTTAAGTACTTATTTTAAAAATATTCTTTCTTATTTCGTAAGTATTGTTTACTCAATTAATATATCTAAATTTATAAGGAAATTTTTATTATAAACAGATTTTTTATCCTATTAAATAGCTATTTATTATGGTTTTATATGTAAGTAATTTGTTAGAAACTTATAATAAAAAAACTATTATATTATTTATAATAGTCTTTTTATTTTATGTAAATATTAATATCAACTTATTGCATCAGTGTCACAGTTTGCTGGATCAGTAAAACATTTATCAAGTGCAGTTGATCTCTCTGCTCTTTTTTTAGCAAGTTCTATTACAGTTCAAAAAGTTTCTTTACTAATTTTTGATATAGTACTACCAAATACTGGAACATATCAAGTAGCATATTCAAGTCATTTGTCAAGTAAAACTGCTCCTTTTAGTACTTTAGCTTTTCATGCATCTATTTTTCATTCAGCTAACATTTTATTAACTTGATCAACTTTATTATATACTCACATTATTTCATCATAAACTCATTTTAGTTTATCATATTTTCATTTTGCATCTTCATACATTTTGCTTCATTTTTCGTATTTTTCCATTATCCATTTATAATTACTTAGTGCTGATTTTAGATTAGATCAACCATTTTTTTCTATCCGTTCTTGTGCGTTATCTCACATACTTTCTATTATTTGATCTTGTTTATCATTTACTATTGATTCTAATTGACCTTTTACAGTATCTACAAGTTCATTTGCTTCTTCATCAAGTCTTTTTAGAGTTTGTTGTTTTTCAGTTATTTGTTCAAGTTTTTCAAGTTGTTTTAACACATTTCATTCTCAAGATTTATATGCTGTAAACTCCTTTGATATAGCTGATTTTACATCTTCATCTTCTACTCAAGCCATAATTGTTTCTCTTTTTTCTTTAAAATATTCTCATTTTTGAGATTCTGGCATCATTTCATATGTGTTTTGAAGTTGTTTTTTTGCTTCAGCTAGTTGTTTTTTTAGTTCACTACTATCAGGATTTGCTTTTAATTGTTCTATTAAATTCTCTATTTTTTCATCTTTTGTTTTCATTTTTTCTATTGTTGCAAGTTTTGTCTTGCATTCTTCATAACTGCTTTGGTATCAGCTAGGTAATTTTGCAAGTTTTTTACATCACTCTAAATCATCATTTTTAACACTCTCATCTAATATTTTTTGTCAAACTCATTTTATACATTCATCCTGAGTATATGACATAGGTCATCATTTTATGTTTTTACATATATTATAATCTCATTTATTTTCTGCAATAGTAAGGTAACATTTGTCTCTAGGTGGATTACTTCAAGTATCTTTAAATTTTGTTCATTTAATTTTTGCACATGCAGTAGGAGACCCTGATTGAACGGCTGTAAATTGATAGCAATGATCAGTATCAGGAGCTAATTTACACATAAGATTTCAAACAGCTGAGAGTACAGAATCACAAGATGTTAAAAATAAACTAAGAAACAGTATTATAAATATTTTAAATATATAGTTTTTCATATTATTGTAGTTAAGTTTTAATCTTTTTTTTCTTTACTTTTTATAAAGATCATTATTACAGTTGCTATCATTACAAAGGTGCTAGCTCAAATTATAGATTTACTATAGTTATCAATTATGTAAATTGCTATATCTGTATATCTTGGTTCAAAAAATAAAAGTTGGATTCAGAAAAATAGGCTTATTCAATATACTATAATAATTAAAAATACTTTTATTAGCCAAAAATCTATTCTTATTATCCATTTAATAAAGTAAAGGATATATAAGATTATTGTAAGAATAATTCAGTATAAAATAGGGATAAAAATTCAATATTTATCCATAAATTCATTTACTTTATAGCTTTCTATTGATGATTGTATATTTTTTCAAAAAGTGAAATATATTCCGTAAAATACTGCAAGAAAGAGTATGCCAAGTAAAAGTGGAATAAAATTAGATTTTATAAATCTAGAGTTGTTTCAGTCTTTACTCATATTTTTTTTGTTATGTTATAAGTGAGTTTATTTTACTATTTTTACTCAAAAAGCAAACTATAATATTTCTAGAACTTATAATTTTTTAGTTCTTTTCTTATTTCTTTATAATTTGGTAATAATTCTTGTACTATTTTCCAAAATCTTTTAGAATGATTTTTTTCTTTTAGATGGCTTATTTCATGGATTATTACATATTCTAGATAAATCTTTGGAATATGAAGTAATTTTAAGTTTAATACTATTTTTTGATCAAAAGAACAGCTTCACCGTTTTGATTTCAAATCCTTAATTGTAAGTTTTTCATAGTTTATTCAGATTTTTTCAGAATATGAATTAAGAATAGGAATAGATTCTTGTTCAAGGTGTTTCTTTAACAATTTTGTAATGTTTTTTTTATCTAGGTTGAACTTAAAGTTTTCAATTTTTTCTCAAAATATTATAACATAATCGTCACCATAGCTATCAATAAATTTAATGCTTTTATTTTCTTTTTTGCTTATTAATTCTTTTCATTTTTCAAGTAGTCTTTGTTCAAATTCTTTATTGTTTTTTAGTTTTATTGGAATTGACAATTTTAGTATTCAGTCATTTCAAATTCTCACATATCAGTGTTTTATTTTTCAGTATGAAACTATATATTCCATTTTTTATATATATTTTATTATGTAAATAAGTAATATTATTATTGGTTGATGGATTAAGTATATCAATAAAGAATTTTTTCACATATATTTAAGAGTATTATAAGTAAAACCTTTTTTTTCTCAAGAGAGTATTTTTTGTAATATCTGTTTTTCATATAAATAATATGATATACTATAACTTATTAAAAATATTCAAAAATAAGGTATTAAAGGCCAGTAGTCAGCTGAATAAAAATCATTTTTTCTCAGTCAAATAAAAAATAAATAGTTAAAGCTTGCTCTTAGATTTATAAAAAAAGGAAGTATTGATATTATTAATCATATAAATAAGTTTAAATATTTTAATTTTCTTAAATATATCATTAGAAAAAAAGAAATAGAAAAAAAGTGAAGAATTCAAAATAGTATTAATTGTTTTCTTAGAAATACATATGTGAGTAATGTAATTATTATTGATATAATTCATAAAAAAAAGGAGTAACGTAAGTATTTTTTTCTTACGTTATTCCCATGTTTTTTTTCAGATAATAAAAAGGAAATTCCAGAAATTACAATAAATAATATTCATGATATTTTTCAAAATATATTCCAAAAATTGTCTGAAAAATTTAAAAAATTAATTCAAAATATAAATAAAAGAGAATAATTTATATGAAAAATAATCATCATTAATATTGCAATTCATCTTGTAATATCTATTTTATCATATCTCATATAAATTAAGTTTATTATTTAGATTGATCCATCATCTTTTGTATATCTTCTTGTGTAGGTATTTTTTTCATTAGTTCTTCCATATCAGTAAATTTCATTCAAGTAGGTAAGTCAAAAACGGAATTATCAACAGTCCATTCAATACATTTATTATATGGTATTGAATCTAAACTATCTTTTACATCTTGTTCTGGATTTTCTTGAGTATCTTCATTTGTGGTTACTTCGTTTTGTTCAACATTTTTCATTTTCATAGGTTCTCATTGATTTCACCACATATATGTATATTCATTATCCATAATCATATGAGAAATATTTTCTCAATTTTTGTCATTAAGAGTCATATCCATTCTTATTTTTGGAGTTGATATGTAAATAACTTGATTTACTTTTCATCAATCTTGCTCTGTTTCATATTCACATTTCATACTAATTTTTTCTCATTTACTGAATTTTTCCCATAAACTAGTAGATTCATTACCTGTGTTTGTAGGTGTTTCTTGTGAGTTATTTGCATTTTCTTGAGTTGTTTCTTTAGTGTCTATTGTAGGATTTACTTCACTTGGAGCTTCAGTTTTTTTTGTATTTACTAAAACAAGTATAATAATTATAACAATTATTACTCATGTTCAGATGTATGATATATATTTTTTGTCCATAGTTTTATAGTGTTATAATATAAACAAATTTATTATACATTTATTAAGATGTTTGCAAGTTATTTTTATAATAATTTTTTGAATATTTCAACACTATCTAAATTTTCCCAACTTACATCATCTCTTCAAAAATGTCAATATGATGCAGTTTTTTGATATATAGGTTTTCTTAAATCAAGTTTTTCTATAATTCAATTTGGAGATAAATCAAAATTGTTTTGTATAGTTTCTATGATTTTTTCTCTAGAAATTTTTTCTGTTCAAAAACAATCTACATATATACTTACAGGTTTTGCTACTCAAATAGCATAAGATACTTGAATTTCACATTTATCACATATTCAAGAGGCTACAATGTTTTTAGCTAGGTATCTTGATATGTATGCTCAACTTCTGTCTACTTTTGATGGATCTTTTCAAGAAAATGCTCATCATCCATGCCTACCAACTCAACCATATGTATCTATAATAATTTTTCTTCATGTTAATCAGCAATCTCATTTTGGTCATCCTATTTCGAAAAGTCCTGTTGGATTTATATGAAATTTCGTATTTTCATCTATTAAATTTCATAAGATAGGTTTTATTACTTCATTTTTGATTCATTCTTTTAAATCTTCTTGAGATATGTTTTTTCTATGTTGGTTTGAAATGATAACTGTGTCAATTCTCACTAATTTATTGTCATCATATTCAACAGTAACTTGAGATTTTCAGTCTGGCAATAGATATGAGAGAGTATTATTTTTTCTAACTTCTTCAAGTCTTTTTGCTAATTTATGGGCAAAATAAATAGGTGCTGGCATATAAGAATCAGTCTCGTTTGTAGCATATCAGTACATTATTCATTGATCTCATGCTCAACCTGTGTCAACTCACATAGCTATATTTGGAGATTGAGTGTTTATTAGCAGATGAACTCATACGTCTTCTCAATTAAAACATGCTTCTATTTCATTATATCAAATATCACAAATAGTTTTTCTTATTAAATCTGTGTAATTTACTTTAGCTTTTGTAGTAATTTCTCAAGAAACAATCACTGTTCAAGTAGTAACTAGAGTTTCACAAGCTACTCTTGAAGTAGGATCTTCTTTTAAACATGCATCAAGCACAGCATCACTTATTTGATCACATAATTTGTCAGGGTGTCAACTAGAAACAGATTCAGATGTTATATAGTACTTCATATTATTAAAATTTAAACAATAAAAAAACTTTCTTAAAAGGAAAGTTTATCATAATTTTAGTTTATAAATTATATCTTTCCTCTTTTGAGGTAGGATGTAGCACCATACTTTTGTTGGTTGCTGGAGTAATGATAACGAGCCTATTCTCTCTTACTCTCTCTGGATATGTACTTTTTAAAGCTTTTGTATTTTATATATAATAAAAAAAAAATCAATAATTTTAGTATTGACATATATTTATTTATATTTATAATTTATTTACTTAATAATTAATTTTTATTTTATGAGTATATTACTTTCTGATTTTTTATCTGACTGCAAATGAGTAATAAAAACTTCTTGAGTTGATAAAAATAATCCAGAACAAATATACTTTTTACAATTAATTCAATCAGTAATTCAACTTTCATTTCTTGATCAATTTGAATCTTCTACTTGAAAAATAGATGTTTCTTTGATTACCTCGGATTTAACTATAAGAAGAGAAACTTTATCAAAAGTTCTTTTAATTTTAAATAATATAAAAAGAAATCAGATTCTACGTATTCGATTTGAATCTTTTTTATTAACTGATATTGAAAAACAGATATTTGCTTTCTTGATAGATAGTTATGATGAACATTGAATGGATGCAACTATTGCACAGATTGATAAAAAGAATTTACTTGCTTTTTGTCCTGAAAATTCTTTACTAAAAAGGTTTATACAGAGATTTAAATGAGGTGAGGATGTTTCATATATACTTGAAAGAGAATTAAAAAAATTATCTATTGATTATGTTGAAACAACTTGATTATCAACTGAGACTGAAAAATTATTAAAAAGTTTTTCGGATTTACTTATATGATTAATACTATCAGATTCACGTAATGAAGAAAAAATAAATTAATATTATTCAAAATATCAACAACAAACGTCAAATCATAATAAACTAAATATTTTTTCAAGTGTATTATATTTTATATCTCATCATTCTATTTCTTCAATTTGTCATGATATTTTAGAATTTTTTGACTTTAAAATTTCAATGATTTTTTTTGCATATCATAGTTTTCTAAACTTTTTTCATACCCGTATTTCTTGAACCCATATTCAATCAGTTCAGTCTAAAATATATTTGGCATAGATGTTTGTGTTTGTTTTATTTGTTCATTCTTCAGAAATTTCAGGAATTATAAGAAATGATCAATCATCGTTTGATTTTTCAATAAGTTCTTTCATAAATAAAAAAATATGTATAATTTTTAATTATTATACATATTTTTTATATTATGTAAAATAAATTTGTTTACATATATTTTTTTGTATTTATTAAATAGTTATTAATAAATAAATTTCTTATTGGAATAACATCATTGAGTTCATATATTGATAACATTGATTTTGTATAATCACTGTCTTTTATTTGTAAAAATGTTAATGGTAGGTATCATTTTTTGATAAGAGGAATAGTTGCACATATTCTTGCTGTTCTGTTATTAAGTTCTGTAAAAACATTTAAATATGGTATAAATATAAGTATAAACAATGATTGCTCAAAAGGATTTTCAATTTTATTTAATTTATTAATAAATGTTTCATATTCTGCACCTAATTGGTATATATTATTTAATGGATAATATGCAGATTCTGCTATATGAGTTTCATAAGATCTTATTTCTCACAAATATTCATTGCTTAATAAATCTTCACAAAGTAATGTATGAATTTTTTTAAAATTATCATGATTTAATGTAATTGTATCTTTATTTTCAATTATATATTTTATTGTATTTTTATGATTTAAAATCATTTTTGTTTCAGTAGGTTTTTTTAATTCTCAGTATGTATTATATTTTATAAGATTTTCTGTTTCAAGAAAAGTATATGTATTTCATTCTAGCTTTGATGAAGAAAAACTTAAATCAGTAATTATATTTTCAATTATTTTTTTGTTTTTATTGTAATCATATTCTATTTTTATATTGAAATCAACATATTGATTTTTTATATGTTGGTATTTATCTCATAAAAATGTAGATATGTTTGGTGAATAAAATTTTAAAAAATCAGGATTATAGGATTTTTCAGGTCTTTTATCAAATGGAATTGAAAAATAATCTGATAAGTCTGTTTTTAATTTATATATTCAATCATTAATTTTTTCTATCTTTCATTCTGTTTCAAGTTCTTTGAAGTCATTTATTATTTCTCATAGTTCATTATTTAGAACATCAGTAATTTCTGTTATATTTATTTCTTGTTTTTCATTTATAAGTGACATTATTATTGATTGCCTTTCTTGTTTATTCATAAATTTAAAAAAAATTATAATATATAGTTATTATAATTTATGTTTTAAAAAAGTGCAAATATTAAGATATTTAGTTTAGTTTTCTAATGAATTAAAAATTATTTCACAAGAATTTTCTTTTTTTGTAGAATTAAAATTTCATATCATTTTATTCCAGTTAATATATTTTAGTAAAAAGATTGTTTTTTCAATATTGTCTTCATATATTCATAATCCTAAGTTTTTTACTAGTTCTATATTTCATTCTTCTTGTCATGGTATAAAATCTGGAATAATCATAGGTGTGTTTGTTGCTATACATTCTGATAAAGTTGCTCATCATGCTTTTCATATAAAAATTCAGATATTTTTATAATTTTCTTTTAAATCTATTGATTCTATAAAATTAAAGTTTTTTATATCTTTATAATCTTTTTTTAATTTAGTATAGTCTTCTTTATTTCTTCATTTTATAATATTTAATTCAAAATTTTCATTTTGGAGTAATTTTAATAGATTATTACTATATTTATAATTTATTCAACTTAAAAGAAAGTATATTTTATTATCATCTATAAATTCTTTGTTAATAAAATATTTTTTTTCTATTGGAAAAAAAGAAGTAATTAAGTTATTTGTTTTATGATGGAATTTCTTTTTAAATATTTCTTTAGATAAATCATCAATAAAAAAATATTTGTCAATATAGTTTCATTTTAAGTACCAAATATTATGAATACTGATAGAATCAGTTATAATAATTCATGATTTATATTTCTTTCAAAAATTATCTATATTGTTTTTTATGAATCATCACCAAAATGGAAAAACAGAAATTACTATATTTGGATTTATTTTTTTTATTAAATCATCAAAATTTTTTTGATAGTAAGGGTATTCTATAGAGAAAAAGATTTTTTTTATTATGTTTTTGTCTAATATATTGTATGTAACATCCCAAACATTTGGATATTTTGTACAGAAGTCTTGATAAAAACTTTGTGTTTGTTTTCAAAAAAATCAAACAAAATCTACTAAATCAATTATTTTGACATTAAATCATTTTTCTTTATAGAATTTTTCTATATTTTGTGCTGCTGTATTATGTCATGCTCAGTATGATGCTGAAAGTATTAATAAATTTTTTTTCATGTTTAAATTGTAATTACATATATTATTCAGTCAGTATTGTATATTTTATTATTTATTTTTTTAGTTTCAATTTTTTTAATTTTTATATTGTTTCAGTATTTTGATTTGATTTGATTATATAGAAAATCCCTTGAATTGTCTATATTTTTATCAATTTCATGAATTGGTGTTATAAAATTATCATATAAATCTATTTCATATTCATTATCTTTTGATATAGTTATTAGATATACAAAACTTTCTCAATATTTTCAATAATTCCATCATCTTAAATGTATTCTTTTTTTATTAGAATCTGATCACATTTGGTATCAGAAATCTTGATTTTTTCACATAAATATAAGATTTGTTATAGGAAGGTTTTTTTCTCAATATAATTTTAAATAATCTTTTATAGTTATCTGGTCTTTTAGTATAATTTTGTTTTCTTGCCGTCAAAGATTATTAAATATTTTTGTTATATCTTGTTTTGTTATAATTATAAAGTTTATAGGTTGAACTATCTTATTTTTGTTTCAATTAAAATATGTGTTTAGATTAATATTTTTTATTGTGTCTATATTTGTTATATTGTTTTCAAAATAGAAAAAATGATTTTTATATGTAACAGGTCAATGAAAATATAGAAAATAAAGAAAAATTGAATAGATTATTAATAAAATGCTTGTAAAAATAATTATGTGTTTAATAAACTTTCTTAAGAATTTCTTTTTTAACATAAATTTTAACTGTTTTATGTTTATATATTTATGTAACTTTAAAAATTTTACAAGGTAAGTGTAAGTTATTATTCAACTTATTATTATAAGCAAAAATAAAAAAATATAGTTGTATATATAATTAAGTATATTTTGATAGTTAGTTCAGAAAAAGTATCATACACTTATAAATATTGAAATTCAAAATATTACTCATGGTATATTGTATTTTAAAAATTTAGTATATTTATATTTTATACTTCATATAGCAAATGGTGTTAACCGTGCTATAGGTCATCATACTCTTGTTAAAAAAATTGTTATTCATCATTTTTCTTCTAAGGTTTTTAAAAGTTCATCTTTTCAGTATTTTTTGAATAATCTAATAAATAATTTACTATTAAAAAGCCAATTTAAAAAATTATCTCAATATTTGTATCATAAATAAAAACTTATACTATCTCATAGAACTCATCAAATATATAAAACTATTGATACATAGAATATATTTAATATTCATAATCAGGCTAACATACTTCAGGCTAGAAAAAATATTTCTCAATATATAAAAAAACCAATAGGAAAAAGAGTATCAAGTGTTGCTCCAATAAAAAGTATTATATATGAGTAATGTTGATGATTTGAAATATAATTTGAAATCAGATCTAAATATTCTTTCATAAACTTAGTTAAACTTTAAAACAACAATTTCAGGATTATTTCCAATTCTCATTGGTGGTCACCATGTTCATACTCAATTTGAAGTATATAGATTGTAATTTTTGTTTTTGTAGAGTCAATAATCTTTTTGTTTATACATAATGTTTGTAATATATCAATATGGAAACATTTGTCATTTATGAGTATGTCATGATAGTTGTAGGTTTACTCATAGATTTTTAAACTCTTCTGTAAATATTGGTGCATGGTAAAGTAGTATTGATGGTATATCTTTATCAAATCATGATTTTATAATTTTGTCTAGTGTTTTTTGTATATCACTTTTTGAATCTCTTTCATCAATATAATCTATTCATATGATTTGTACTCAGTCTATTGATATAATTTCATCTTTTAAATTTTTTATATTTGTTTTTTTCAATAATTTATCTACAAGGTTTAATCAAAGGTATGTTTCATGGTTTCAATTTATATAATAAACTCAATTTTTTGTGTTTATATCATTTAAATAATCTGATAAATGATCTAAACTTCAATCAGTTCAGTCAAATAAATCTCATCATATAAGGACTATATCAGGTTTTTCTTTGTTTATTGTGTTAACGATTTTTTTTAGGAAATTTTCTCTAATAATTGCTCATAGGTGTATATCAGATAAAAATATTACTTTTTTCTTTTTCCAACTTTCAGGAATGTTTTTTATTTTTATATTTTCTTGTTTTACAACAATATTGTTAGCATTATATACTCAATATAAAGCTAATGATATTGAAAATATAATTGATAGTATTCATAATAGTTTTAGGTTAGGTATTATGTGAAGTATTTTTGTAATTCATAGAATTATAGATACTAGAATAAGTGTAAAAAATAGATTTGATAGTATTCATAACCATACTGATGATAGATAATAAAAAAATCTAGTAAATGAGTTATTTACTTCGTGAATTAAAACAGATGTTTTTATAAAACTTAGTGCTAGTATAACAAAAATAATAAGTAAAATAAGTTTGTATTTTGTTACTCAAAATAAAATTGTTAATACATAGTATACAAAAAAGTGTGAACTTAAGAGAATTGATATTATTACAATAAAAAAGTATGCCATAAATTCAGATTTATAAAATATAGCCGATTTTACTTTTTTATTATTTATTATCAATTTTTTTTAAAAGAAAATATTATATTTTTGATATCTATATTTAGTGAGTTTTAGTCTATTAAATATTTATTTTATAGAATTCAATTAATAAATTTAGTACATCTAAGTTGAAAACTGAAGTTATATTTCTCCGTCTATTACTTTTAAATATCGCCTCTTTTATATCATAGATTATTCTTTTTTTTATATATTTTTTTCAGTCAAGTATTCATGATATATCAAATTCTTTAATTTCAAATTCTTCAAAATCACCATTTACTAGTTTTCATTTTTTGTTGAATTTTTCTTGTAAACTTTTTGATGATTTTAAGTTTTTTCATGTTTTATTAGCAAATTTTATGTTTCATTTTATTGTTCATCTTATGCAAGCGTTCAAAAAATTTACTAAATCTGGAAGCTTTTCAACTGATAATTTTTTGAATTTTAGTCAATTTAGATTTGTTTTGTATTTATCTCATGTTCATTCTTCTTTATATATATTTCCTTGTTCTGTTAAATAAGTTCATATTATATCGGTAATTGTTTCTCAATATGATACTCATCAATTACTTAATAATTGTTCTATTCATCAAAATCATTGTTCTGATTCAGTATCTCATCAACTAAATAATAAAAAATCATCTCATCATGTTTCGTGAGTTTCTTTATATTTATGAGTTTCCCAGCTTATATGGTTATTTGCTCATGAATTTAAATCTCTTTTTGAATTTGATGGAGGAGTTCTCCATTGACTTGTAGTAATAGGTGTATCTTCTTCGTATTTTTTATTTAAGTCAATCTTTTCTAGTAAAACAGGATTTTTTAAAAAAATATTTATTATATATTTAATTGTTATTTTATTTAGTCTAGAATTTTCAGAGTATTCATAAATTGTTCTTAAATGTGTTTTTAGATTGTTATTGTTAAAAAAATCTATTGTATTAAATTCATTAATTAGATTTACTAATTTAAAAAAAGGTCTACTCGTATTTATAGTAATTTCTCTTAATAAATCTATTTCCTCCGTAAATTTTATTAATTCTTTTAAAAATTCAAGTTGTCAGTTGTGTGATAAAGACTCTAATAAATCGTTTATTATTTTACTTTTTTCATTGATTTCTTCTTCACTTAGTTTTATCTCTTTATTTATTTTTTTTCTAGGTTTAGTTTCTTGATTACCTATTTGAGATTTTTTAATGCCATTTGTTCATTCAGGTTCGTTAAATATTTGAATAGTGGTATTTTTTCTTTCTTTTATGTGTTGTGTACTTAAAGTTTCATTATCAATTCAATTAAATAAATTTGGGTACTTATTATTTAATTGAATTAATAATTCTATAATGTTGTCTGATAGTTTATCATTTTCATTTCAGAAAAAATTATTTAATTGGTTCCTGCTGCTTACTTTGTTTTTTCATGTGATTAGATTTGATATCTCGAGAATGGTAATTATTTTGGAAATAGGAAGTAGTTTTGCTATTTTAATTTGAAAAATAGGACTATTACTAGCATTTCTACATATTATAGTTAATAGATTTTTTTGGTGTATTTTTGTAAGATTATTTATGTTTTCAGTGGTTATTATCAAATCATTGTTTTTTTCTGTAATTTTTTCTTCTTTAGTTTCAATATTTATTCACTCTATTAATGTTTGATTTTTTGCAATACAATTCATAATCCATTCAATGCTTTTTTCAGTGAGCTTTTCTGTTTTATTGTATACGTTAAATAAGTTTATAAGTAAGTTTGTTTCTAAGAGGGAAGTTATTGTGTTATATTTAGAAATAATATATCCTATTTTTCTTGATTCACTTAGATTTTTTGAATACTTTGAATCATCTATGTTTTCATAATTTTCAATGACTTTTCTTAAAAAAGCACATTGTCATTCAATATCAAGAGAGTTAACATATATAAATAGTCTAATATTACTTATTTTTGATGTATTAATATCTTCTTGTTTTTTGCTTTTTTTATTAGGTATTATTTCTCATTCTTTTCTTAAAGAATCAATAATCTTTTGTTTTTTATCTGTATTAACTTCTTCAGGATTACTAGGTATTTGTGCTTGTTGAATGGGATCATCTTGAATTTCTTCTATTTCTACTTGAGGAATGATAATTTGTTCTTCATTAATTAATGATGAGTTATCTTCTTCTGTACTTGTTTTAATTTCTTCAGGATTGCTAGGTATTTGTGCTTGTTGAATGGTATCATCTTGAGTTTCCTCTATTTCAACTTGGGGAATGATAATTTGTTCTTCATCAATTAAAATTGAACTATTCTCTTCTATATCTATTTTTATTTCTTGTTGTTCTATTTTTACTTCTATTGATGTTAAATTTAATGCAGTTAATAAGAAAGAATTATGTATTAATAAATTTGCAATAGCGTCTATTGTTTCTTTATAAAATTTTTGAGTTTTTGAAAATTTATGTACTTGGTTTAAATTAGTATTTAACTTTTGATGGGCTAGGAAACTCACACTTGATTTATTGTAGTGTTCAATTAATTTTGTTAATTTTCAACAAATTTGACTTTTTGAACTTCAAGACTCCATTATTTTATTAAGATTTGGATTTTTTAGAGCTTCATTATAAAGTGTTTGAATAAATTTTTTTTGTTCAATGTGTGATAAAGAAGAAATTTCTTCTTTTAGTAATTCAATTTTATCCCCTTCTACTTTTTCTATAATGGGTTCTTTATTTTTGAGTGTATTTAATTTTATTAAGGCATTTTTTAAATATTTAATTATTTCTATTTTTTCTGAAATATTGCTACTTTTTCATTCATATACTATTTTTATGTCTTCTAAATTATCTATATTTCACATTAATGAAATACTAATATCTTTATCTAACAATATTATTATATTAAATTTGCTAAATATGTTTAGTATTATATTTCATATATCATCTATGTTTTCTGTACTTATTCATAATTCTGATGACTTTGAATCTATTATATTTCTGAATGTTTCATTATTTTTATAAAGGTTTATTAGATTGAAATCATTTTTATGGCTTAAAATATAATTAGCAGATATTGTTAAAATATCATTTTCATAAGACAATATATTTTCTGAGTTTATTGTATCTACACTTTTTTCTTTTTTATTGTCTATTTCATATCAAGGAATAAGCTCCATAAATTCTCTATATGTATTAAGAAATTCTATTATTAAATTTACTGTTTCATAAGTCATCCTTTTTGTCTTGGATTTTTCAAGGACAATTGCAATATCAGTTCAAATTCTGTTAAATAGATATTTATCATCATTTTGATTATATTTTAGTGATAAAATCATATTTCTTAAACTTAAGTGTTTTTTATCACTTATAAGAGGAGCAAAAATTGGATTATTTTCAGCTTTTTTACAAATTGACTTTATCAGTTTTCTTTGTTCTGAATTTTTTAAATTATTTATACTAGTTCTTATTTCTTCCATGTCTGAATTAAAATTTTCAGTTTTCTCAATAATTGTATCGGTTTTTCTTTTTATGTTGTAAATAAGTGAAATTATTAATCTTGATAAGTTAATTAAATTAATTATATCATATTCGTTTCATATTATTTTTATAACATGATCTTTTATATTATTTATTGTTCATTTAATATCTAGTATTACATTATTTTTTAATTCTATTTTTATTTCAAATTTATTTAGTAATAGTATTAAAATATTGTTAATATCTATGACTTTATTTTTATTAACTTCTTTCTCATTTATGTTTAATATGTCTTGAAAGCTAATTTTTGTTCATTTTTCTTTATTATAGGTTTCTATAATATCGTCTATTACTAACTTTATGTCATCTCAAATTAAATATAATTGTTTTATTATTTTAGTTACTTGATCTATGTTTTTACACAATTCACCACTTTTTAATTCATTTAGTCATATGTTATAACATACATTTTCTGCTTCTAACATTGTTATTTATTAAAAATAATTTCATTGTTTGTTATAATAGAGAAGATTTAACAATTGTCAATTTTGTTTTAAAATATAAAAACATAGTTTTTTCTTGACTATTGCATTATTTTATGTATATTACTAATTAGTATTATTATTTAAATTTAAAATTAATATGAGTATAAATGGTTTTGAATGAATAGAATCATGAAACTTTAAAATTGAAAATATAATTAAATCAGTTTTATATAGATTTTTATTAAAAATTCCTGATGTAAAAAATAGAAATATTTTGTTTAAAGATGATTATGAATGATTTTCTAATGAAGATTTATTAAAAGATTTAATTGATATATTATCAAACCGTCATATTGATAAGTTTGATGAATTTTTGTTTTGAATTTCAGATATTTTTAATAATCATTGATTAGATTTGATGTCAAAAAGTTTTTTGCAACAAGATTATAGTGCAAGAGAATTATTTGAGGATATGTGTTTTTTGTTGGCAGAAAATCCTACAAAATTTAACTATATTTGATTAGCTGTTACTGATTATAGAGATGAAGTTGATTCTAAATTAAAATAAAAAGTTCTTTTTAAAGAACTTTTTATTTTAAAAATAATTATCAGTCCAATCATTTTGAAAAACTATAACATCATTTGATTCTAATATATTTTTTAAATCATTGTGTGCATCAGTTGTTGATTTATATAGAATTATGTTTTTTGTATCAAATCACGCTGATTTTAATCAGTTATAAATTGATTTTGTTGCTGGATTTTCAATTAATAGTGCTTTATCAATTACATTTGCAAGCATTTTTCATATTTCATGATGTACTGAAAAAGTTTCTTTTCATAGTTCAACAAGTCCTGGTGTTAAGTAAATTTTGCGATGTCATTTTATATTTTCTAATAATTTTATTGTTGATTTTACTCATTCTATGTTTCAGTTAAAAGAATCATCAATTACATATAAATTAGAATTAGGATTGTATATTAGCTCGAGTCTGTGTTTTATATAATTGATATTTTTTATTCAATTTAATATTTTTTGAGTTGGCATCTTTAAATATTTTGCTATTTCGTATGCTGTTATTATTTGAGAGGCACTATGTTCAGCTAATAATTTTGTTTCTATTGTATTTTTATCGTAATCAAAACTTATTCATGCTAAGTTATCTAGGTAATTAATTTTTTCAGGATTATTTATTTCTTTTATATTTTTTACTTTGAGTTTTTTTATTCTTTCTTCAAGTCATTTTTTAACGTTTTCATTTGATGTGCTTAATATTGCTAATCATTTTACATCTAAACTTTCTATGAGTTCAAACTTTGTTTTTATTATGTTATTTATGTCTTTAAATCTTTCAAGGTGTTGTAGAGTAATTCAAGTTAATATTCATATTTCTGGCTCTACTATATCACATAAGTCTTTTATATCTCATTTTACATAGGCTCACATTTCAACAATAAAAATATCATGTGTTTCATTTAGTTCATTTATAATAATTTCACTAATTCATAAAGGAGTGTTTTTATTTCAAGTTGTTGATAATACCTTGAAATTTTCTTTTAATATTGTTTCAAGTATTTCTTTTTGTGAAGTTTTTCAGTAGCTTCATGTTATTCAAATAACTTTCAATTTTTCAATTTTTTTCAATTTTTTTAATTTTTTTTCAGCTGTTTTTATAATTTTTCTTTTTAATATAAAGTCAATCGGGAATAATAAGTAATTAGCAATAATCATATATATAGGAAAAGCTAATAGCCATATACAAAAATATAGTATATCAACTATTATTGATATACTATTGTAATATAAAAGTATATATCAAACAAGTTTTATAATTGCTATAATTAAAGTTATGATAGCTATTGATATAGCTTTTTTTGTCCATACGATTTTTTGTCTATCTCATCAAAAAATCCAGAATTTTGGATGAGTGTATATAAATTTTAAAAATCTGAAAGTTTTATAGTTTTCAAGTTGGTAACTTGTTAATATATTTTTGCATAACATAATTTTTTTTGGTTAGTTATTTACATTTTATAAAATTATTGAAATTTATCAAGATAATATTATTTTATAGTTTTTATATTTCAAGATATGTATCAATGAAATGTTGTTTTTTTTGTTATTATAATGGGTAATTGAAGAAAAATCATGTTAGCTAGAAATAAGTCAAAAGGAAAGTATATTGAAAAAAACAAACTAGCAAAACTTAGTGTATAAAAGATTATATATAGTAATTTATTTTTTAAAGGATAATTTTTTTCATATTTTGTTTTCATTATCATCATTCATAAACATTTATTTTTATTAAAAATTAAAAAAATTAGATTATATAAAAAAAATATAATTACTAACGTTATTTTTTTGTAAAAAACAGTATTTATTAAGTAATGAAAAGGTAAGTATATAATAAATGTAATTACAATATTTATTATTGATGCTGAAATTTTTTCAAATATTGAGGTCGTTTTCATATTTATTTTTTCTATCAATTGTGAAAATATTAAAGAATGAATTTGTCAATTTCTTCAAAGATTTCTTTAGGTATTTCTTGATGCACAAAGTGAGTTTTATTTTCAAAAACTTTTAGTTTAGAATTTTTAATTTTTTCATTCATTAAAACTCAGTCTTTTAACGGAGTTTCAGTATCTTTTTCTCCCCGTAGTAGTAGAGTTGGATACTTTATTTTTTGTAAAAGGTTTGTTAAATCTTTGTTAATTGCATTTAAAAATATGTTTTTCATTTTTCATGAAGCTAAATAATCTCTTGATCAAATATTTTTTTTGATTTTTTCTCAGATTTTTTTTAGTCAAGGAATTGAAAATATAAATTTTCAAGTTTTTATAATATATAGTTTTAATTTGTTTATTTTTGGTTTAATTCAAGCTCATCATATCATGATAATTTTGTCTATATTATCATAGTCTTTTTCACTTCAAAGGATTATACAAACTCTTCATCAAAAAGAATGTCAGATTAAGATTGTTTTTTTTAGATTAGTTTTTGTTATGAAATTTTTTGTGAAATTTGCATAATCTGAAACTTGCCAATCAAAGTCTGGAAAAGAACTTGATCAAAATCAAGGAAAATCTAGGGCTATGTATGATATATTTTTAAAATCAAGGTATTTATAAATTTTTTCAAAACTTAATTTGTTTTGTCACCATCAGTGTAAAAATAATAGACTTTTTTCATTATCAAAATTATCAGATGTGATATATGATGTGATAAGTCAATTTAATAGACATTGTTTGTTTTGCATAAAGGGGGTAGAAATGTAAAAATGTTAAAGTGAATAAATTTAGAAATGTGGAATATTATTTCATAAAAGATATTGTGTGATCAAGTATGTTTGATTTGAAATCTATGTTAACTTTTCTTCTTTCGTTTTGAGTAATTGCACTTTCTATTAAATCTTTGAAAAATTCTGTTTGAGTTGTTCATGATTTTTCCCAAAGATGTACTTGCATTGCTCAAGGGATTGGGTTTATTTCATTTACATATAGATTATCTTCTTTTTCATCATATAGAAAATCAATTCTTGGGGCTCATCATAATTTAAATATTTTAAATATTTTGGTAGCCATTTCTTTTATATCTTTAGTTTTATTATCTGGAATTTCAGCTGGAATTTTTACTTTTTTCTTATTTCATGTCATTGTTCATCATCAATTGTCGCTAATTATATATTTTTCTTCAAAACTTAAAAAATCTGCATTTGCTACAGGTTGTTCTACAAGACTTGTTATTATTTTTCAGTCTTTTTCATAAACAGCACAGTTTAATTCAATTAGATTATTTACTCATTGTTCTACAATTATTTCATTTGAAAAATGTTCAGCAACTTCTATGGCGTCTTTTAATTCTTGAGTATTATTGACTTTTGATATTCAAATAGATGATCATAAATTATATGGTTTTACAAACATTGGATATTTTAGTAGTTTTTCTATTTCTTTTATATTTCAAGTTCATTTTTCAAAATGTATGTAAGGAACAATTGGAAAATTGTTTATTTTTAAAATATCTTTTGTAATTATCTTATCAAGAGTTGTTGATCATCATAAGATTCAAGGTCAAACATAAGGAACTTCAAGAAGTTCACATAATCATTGTATTGATCAATCTTCTCATGCTAATCAGTGTAATACATGAAAACAAGCATCAAGTGTAATTTCTGTTTTATTACAAAACATTCATTTTTTATTTATAAGTAGGTGCATTTTATTATCATTTTCTCACATATTTATAGATAATTCTTGGCTTTTTGTATCAAAATCCTTGATTGTTTTTATATCACTGAATTCTTTATGGTAAATCCATTTTCCTTTATTTGTTATGTAAATTGGAAAAACTTCATAATCTGGAATTTTTTTTAACCATTTCATAACTACATATGCACTTGTGATTGATACATCGTGTTCTGCTGTTTTACTTCAGAAGAATACTCATATATTTTTTTTCATATTTATTGTTTTAATGGATAAATTTTATATGGAAAATATAGCTTATTTTTTAAAATAATCAATAAAAAAAAAGCTAAAAAGCTTTTTATTTATTGAAATGATTTTTTTTCCATTTATTTATTAATGTATAGATGTTTTTCATATAATTTTTTTCATGTTCAAATGAATAAAGAAATATTTTAATTATATATATTCAATCATAATAAATTTTATCTTTGTTAATTAAGCTTTGTGTACTATAACTTGATGTATATCAATTTTTTTTAAATATATCAATAATGTATTTAATTTTATTAATATCATTCATTTCTTCTATTTCATTAGTATTATCAAAGATCCAGCCTAATATAGATCTAATGTCTTCAAAATCAATTTCAATTAATTTGTTTATTATTTCGTCATCTGTATAAAGGACTTCATTTTTTGAATTAATTGAACATTTTTTTCAAAATCTATCTTTTAAGATTTGACTTACTAAATTATTTACTTCATTTTCTGTAACTATTTGTAATCTTAAAACTGTTTTTCTTTCAATATATATTTTTTTATTATTTATAAAAACTTCATATACATCATGATTATTAAAGTATTGTCATATTTTTATTTGAGTTCAAGTATCTAGTTTTAAATATGTAAAATCTTTTTTAGATGGTTTTTTTACATAGTAAATAATAGTATTTCTTGATAGAAAAAATTTTTTATTTTCGAAATTTGTTAAATTTCAAATATGAGTTGTTTCAATTTCTGTATTTTGAGTTAATTTATTCATAAAAAAATAGTTATTTATCGTATTTTATAACTATTTTAAAATAATTGTCAATATCTTTAATTTTAACATTTTTTTATAGGTGCTATTTTTATGTTCATTTTTTTGATTCAAATTCAAGAAAATGCAATATCAGCTATTTCTCATGTTAGAGAAGTAATTATTCAGTTTCAAAATTTGTGATGACTGACTTTGTCTCAAATTGAAAAATCTTTTATATCATTAAATTCTTTTGGTTTTATTTTTGGAATTGCTGATATAGATGATAATTCAATTCAAGATGAGTTAAATGAAGTTTTGAAGCTACATCAAAAGTTTGAAATTTCTAATTTGTAGTCTTCTATATACTCTTTTGGGATTTCTTTTAAGAATCTTGATTCTAGATTTCTTACATAGTTTCAAAAGTGAAATCTTTCTCTTGCTCTTGATATATAAAGTTCTTTTTTAGCTCTTGTCATAGCAACATACATAAGTCTTCTTTCTTCTTCAAGTTCTTTTTGAGATTCTAGACTTCTTATGTGTGGGAATATGCTTTCTTCGGCTCATGCAATAAATACTCTTTCTTGTTCAAGTCACTTGCTTGTATGAATAGTCATAAGTGTTACATAGTCAGCATCATTTTCTACACTATCTAAGTCTGAAACTAGTGCTACTTCTTCTAAAAATTGAGAAAGAGATTCTTTTGCTCAAAGTCATTTATAATTACTTGCTAGGTTTATAAGCTCTTTTATATTGTCCATTTTTCCTTCAGATTCTTCAGTTCAGTATTCATTTATTAGATAATTTTCATATTCTGTTTTTTTTACTATGTATTCTAGTAATTCTGCTACTTCCAATCTGCTTGAATTTTCTATAAAATTTAACATAAGATTAAAAAAATCTTTTACTGATCTTTTGGCTCAAGAATTTAAATCATCTATTTCATCAGCATTTTCTATTATTTGAAAATAGGGTAAAGCAAAATTGTTTTTATATATATCAAGAACTTCAAGAGTTCTAGATCAAATTTTACGTGAAGGAGTATTTATTATTCTTTTATAGCTTATTACATCATTTTGATTATAGATTGATCTTAAGTATCAAATCATATCTTTTATCTCTTTTCTATCATAAAATTTTAGTCATCATACAACTTTATAAGGAATAGCTTCACTCATAAGGGCTTCTTCTATTTGACGAGATTGTCAATTTGTACGATAGAGAATTAAGTTACTTGAGTATTTTTCATTATTTGTTTCTTGTTTTTCTTTGATAATTTTTGCTATTGTTTTTGCTTCTAAGTTGTCATCGATAGCTTCAATCATATATATTTTTTCTCAATTTTCATTTTCTGTCCATAATGTTTTGTCCATTGAGCTTTTGTTGTTTTTTACTACAGAATTAGCTGCTTGAATTATATGTTTTGTTGAACGGTAATTTTGCTCAAGTTTGACAATTAAAGCCTCTGGATAGTCTTTTTTGAAATTGAGAATATTTCTCATATCAGCTCATCTCCAACTATATATAGACTGCCAATCATCTCATACTACTGCTAAATTTCTGTATTTTGATGCTAATAATTTTATGATTTCATATTGAGCCATATTTGTGTCTTGGTATTCATCTACCATTATGTATTTATATTTTTCTTGATAGTATTCTAGTACTTGTGAATTTTTTAGTAATTGTAGTGTTTTAAAGAGTATATCATCAAAATCAAGAGCATTGTTTTCAGACATTTTCTTTTCGTATATAGCGTAAATTTGGGATACTTTTTCTTTTATAAAGCTATCTATTTGAGTTTTATAGTTTTTTGCATCTATGAGATTATTTTTCGCTTCACTTATAAAATAAGCCATTTGTCTTGCTGGATTTTGTTTTTCATCTAGTTTTAAATCATTTACAATTATTTCTTTTATTAGTTTTAGTTTATCTTCTTCTGAGTATATCAAAAAGTCTTTTCTTATGTTTATTCAAATTCAATTTAAATCATATTTTTCTAAAATTTCTTTCAAGAAAAATACTCAAATAGAGTGGAATGTTCAAATTAAAGGTAAATTATTTCTTTGTTTGTATATGTTGTTTGTAACTTCAATTCATAATTTTTTTCATATTCTTTCTCTCATTTCACGAGCTGCTTTGTTTGTAAAAGTAACACAAAGTATGTTTGGTGGACTTATATTTTTTTCTTTTATCATGTATTCAACTCTAGTTGTTAGAGTTGCTGTTTTTCAACTTCATGCTCAAGCAATTATTAAAAGAGGTCATTCTATCTTGTCTTTAGCTTTTTCTTGTTCTTTATTTAGGTTCATTTTTTTGTTTTTAAAAAATATTTCATCAGTTTATACAAAATATAAAAAAATAAAAGTTTTAGTTACCTTAATTTGATAAATAAAACAAATAAAACTATAAAAATCTATAAAAACACTTGACATATATTTAATACTTTTTATACTTTAAAGTAATATATAATTTTAAATTTGATTTTTATTATGTGAAATAGAGAAAATCTTGTAAATTCAGGGATTTTGATTGATGAAAATAAATTGAAATTTATCAATAAACTTACTTGAATTGTTGATAATGTTAATGAGAAAGTATGATTAGTTTTATCAATTGATAAAATAGATTTAAAGAATATTATGAAAAATGAAGATTTCAATTCTTTATTTAGTACAATAAAAAATTATTTACTAAAAATTGAAAATTGAAGAATAGAATGAATTTCATCAAAAAAACTTAAAAAATATATAATTGTACTAGAATCAGTATTAAGAGAAATTCTTTTAAATGATAAAATGAAGGATATTATTAAGTTATTTATTTATGAAAAACAAAATGACTGCAGTATTTTATTAAAATCATTATATGAGACTTGTGATGGTTTTATAGATGATAGTTTAATTCAAATATTGAAAGAGATAATTCCAATAAAAGAGAAAAAAAGTAAAAAAAATGAGATACAAAAAGGTGTTGGTGAAGAAGTTAAAGATAGATATTTTGATGATAAGAATTGGAAAGAGCCTCAGATAAGTGATTTATTGGATGGGGGGATAAGAGATAAAAAACTAAAAAAGCTTAACGCTTTATTTGAAAAGGAATTAATTAAAAAAAATAAAAAATAAAGTAATGTAAAATAATTTTATAATTATATTTAATGAAACTCTCAGAAAATCAAATTTTGCAGTTAAAAGATTTGTTGAAAGAAAAAATTCCAAATTCAACAGATTTTTTTGTATGAGAAATTGTTGATAAAATATGAGAAGTTTTAGATAAAAAAAATTTTTGAGTTATTGAAATTTGAGATATTTGAACTGATATATTGAATGTAGAAGATACGAAAGTTTTTAAGTATTTATTGAAATTATTTATTAAGGAATCTAAAAAAAATAGTAGTACTTATCAATTTACAGAAGCTGATATATTTACAAGTATAGAAATGTATAGAGAATTTTATGATTTTTGTATGTTTAAGGCTTTGTCCTGAAAGTTTGTTATAAAATGAGATAACCAAATAATTTTAGCAAGAATTAAAGCTTTGCTTGATGATTTTAGACATAGATATTCATATCATGTTAGAATGAGTACAAGATACTATGATGAGATAATAAAAAAGCTAGGATTGGAAAAACATGATTTGGAGACAAGGAGAAAAATGCTAAAGTTTAATACTGCTTATCATATGATTAAACAAGTTTTTAGTTGAATGGAAAGAAGTGCAGTTGATGAATTTTGACATAAAGATAGGTGTTTTGAACATCTAAAATTAACTATGGAAATAGTTTTAAGAGAACTTCCTAATCCAAATATAAATAAAATAATTATTGCTTTACTTCATGATGTAAAAGAAGATATTCCTTGAATCACATTTTCTATGTTAAAAAGATTGTTTTGAAAAAAGATAGTTAAATGAATTAAAAAATTAACAAAAAGAGATTGGAAGGAATTTTTAAGAGAAACAGATTTAGAGAAAATTAAATTTTATGAGGATAAGTGATTAGAAAATATAGAAGAGCATGAAAAAGAAATTTATTCTAAATTATTAAAACTATGAAAGGAAAGGAGAAATGAATTATATTTTTGAGATTTGGAAAAATTGGAAGAGGATGATTTATATGTTAAGTTTGCAGATAGAATTCATAATTTAAGGACTTTGAAGGGAATGTCTGATGAACATATAGTAAAAAAGATTATCGAAACAGAAAAATACTTTTTGGAAGTTGCTTATAGAGAAAAAATGAAGTCAAAATGAGTTTGTAAAGCTTATGATTTATTGCAAAAAGAAATAGATGAATTAAAAAATTATATATCCATTTCTGATTTATATAATAAAGAAGTTGTTAGACAAAATGTTAGTATAAATATGAAGGATAGATGTAGAATTTAATGTTAATTTTTTATGATTATGATTCTCATTATTGTTACTTCTCAAGAATTTGAATATAATTTGTTTCTTCTTTGATTAATTTAGAATTATTATCATAAAGTTGAATTTTGATTTCTTTTTGTCAACTTTCAAGTTTTATAAAATTGTCTTTTATTTCATTTTTATTTATAAACCATTTGTAGCTAGAGTAGTTTAAATCTGTTGAAAAATCTAGCTTTATTTTTTGAGTTTCTATTGGTTTTGTTTTGTCTATTTTGTATATGCTATTACTAAGAGGTGATGTTATTTCAAGATAATTTTTTTCTATTTTTTCTATTTTTATTGTCTCACTTGTATTTTGTTCTTTTTCAAGATAATCTACAATATTTTTAAATATTTCTCAGGCTCATGAGGCTCAACTTACTCACTTCATTTCACTTCAATCTTTGTTTCATGCCCATACTCATATAATGTAATTATTAGTAAATCAAACAGTCCAATTATCTTTGAAATTTCTTGATGTTCATGTTTTTAAAAATACTTTTTTGTCTTCAAAATCAAGATTTCAGTTTATAGGAAATTCATTTAATTTAAAATATCTGTTAGTAAGTATATAGCTTATCATGTCTGTATATTTTTTTTCTATGATTTGTTTGCACTTATTTTGTTCGTTTTGGATTATTTTTAAATCACAAAAATTTCAATCATAAGCAAAGATAGTAAATGCTCTAGTCAATTCATAAAGGCTTATTTCTCAAACTCATAAAGTTAATGCTAATCAATAATAATCTTCATCTTTTGATAGACTTGTAATTCACAAGTGTCTTAAAAAATTAAGTAGATTTCAAACTCAAACTTTTTCTGCAACTTTAAGTGCTGGTATATTTATACTTTGGCTTAATGCTTCAGCTATTGTAACTTCTCATTTATAATCTAGTGAATAATTTTTTGGATTGTAGGCATATCATAAATTAGTTTGAAATTGTGTAGGTAAGTCAAGAATAGTAGTTTCTGGTGTATATCAAAGGTTTTTAAACGCTAGTACATAAGTAAATGGTTTTATTGTTGATCATACTTGTCTCGGTGATGTTATCATATTTACTTGTCATTCTTTTGCATAATAGTTCATTCATCATATTATAGTTTTTATTTCTTTAGTATTTCTATCAATTATAATTACTGAATAGTCTTTTACATTTTTCCAAATTAGTGGAATTATGCTGTTTTTAGATGTTTCTTCTATTTTTTTTGTTAAATTATAGTCTATGGTTGTGTATATGCTACTTTGTCATTCTGGGGTTGTTTTAGAATCTAACTTAGAGATCCCCGGGTCAAGCCCGAGGATGACATATGAGGGGATGATGTTTTTTATATAATCAATTACATATGGCAATTTATTTTCATGATTTTCATTAAATATCAATTTTTCGTTTTTAATTGATGTATAATCATTTTTAGTTATTATTTTATCTTTAAGTAATGAGTTTAATACTAATTCAAATCTCTTTTTGAATTCTTGTTTATTTTTGTAGGGGTCATATTTTATAGGATTTTTTGGAAGAGAAATTAATGCTATTTGTTCTGCTTTTGTGAGATCTTGAGGAGTTTTATCAAAATAATAATTTGATGCAGATTTAAGTCAGTAATTTAGGTATCAAAAATATATATTTCACAGATAATTTCTTAGTATTTCATCTTTGGTGTAATGTTTATTTAAAGCTAGACTTAAATAAAACTCTTTTATTTTTATAAAAAAAGTTCTTTTTTTATTTAACCAATAATTATTTCTTATAACTTGTGTGCTTATAGTTGATCCTCATTCTATTATTTGATTGGTTGATATATTATTGATTATTGCTCTGAAAATTGCTGTTATATCTATTCAATTATTCTTATAAAATCACTTGTCTTCTATGTCAATTATAGAGTTTTTTGTAAATTCAGGGATTTCTTTAATTTCAAGTTTTTCATGTCTATATTTATTGGCAGTTATAATTTCTCATATTTTTATATTGTTTGAATCATATATATTTGATGAGTAGGGTATTTTATCTATATTTGGGTTAACAATATATGTTGATAGATATATTAGAGTAATTATTCATAACATTATTATAATTGTGAATTCAAATTTTTTGTTATTTTTCATTTTTATTCTTATTTTTTATATACTGTATTTATGATATAAAAAATGGTAATTTGTCAATATTTAATATAGGAATTTGCCTATGTATATTAAAGTTAACAAGAGTTTTGTTGGTATAATTGATTCATAAAGTGCTAATGATTGGTTTTACTTTATATAAATAAAAATACAGTAACTTGGGTAAATTCAGATTTTCTTAGTATGGTAAATATGAAATAACCTCAAAGAACTTTCTATTTTAGAAAGTTCTTTTTTTAGATAAATAAACTAAAAATAGTACTTGTTTTTTTTATTTTCCTTATATAATAAAAGAGAATAATTTATTTTTTATTTTCGACATATGGGAATAAATCTTTTTTTAGAAAATATAAAATTATATAAAGGTTATATAATTTCATTTTTGTTGTTTTTAATTATTGTATGAATTTCATTTTTTTGATATAATTATTTTTTTGCATCATGACTTAAGGTTTTGGCTTGAAACTTTGATTTTGATTATAGAAAAATTCCTTTTGATGTTTGATATATTGATTTTACTTTATCTCAGGATTTAGATAAATCTACAATTACGAAAGATAATTTTGAAATTAATCCAAAAATAGATTGAGAATTAAGTTTAGTTTGAACAAATACTATAAGATATAAATTTTTAGAAAAATTAAGTATTTGAGATGATATATCTGTAACTTTAAAAAAATCTATTAAATCAATTAAATCAAAAACTCTTGAAGAAGATTATAATTATATAATTTCAGTAATAGATTCTCCAAAAGTAATGAAAATTACACCTTCTTGAAATTTGGATAATTTATCACAAAATATTGATGTATTTTTTAATATTCCAATGATTTCTTTATCTTCTTTGTCTTGAAAAGATACATTACCTTGTCCTATTTTGATAGAGCCTAAGTTAGATTGAGAGTGTAAATGGTTAACATCATCAGTTTTAGAATATATTCCTAAAGAAGGTTTTAAATGAGCTACTAAATATGAGGTTAAAGTTAATGCAATTCCTTGATTATTGTATAAATTATCACAAAACTATTGAGTTGAGGTAGATACAACAAGATTAAAATATAAGATAAGTAATAAATTTCATGTTAATGATAATATAAAAATCAATTTTAATTTTGCTCCAAATATTGAAAATCTTGAGAGTAAATTGAGTTTATATGAAATAAATGATAAATGAAAAAAAGAAAAAAAAAGTATTTATTTAACATATGATTGAGCTAATGAATCAAATATAATTGTTAACATAAAGTGAGAAACATATAAATTTGAAAAAAATTATATCGTTGAATTAGATAAGGGGATTTTACCAAAATATTGAAATATTCCTACAAAAGATTTAAAAGAAATTGAATTAAAATCATATTCATTTTTAAATTCTGTATGAGTTTATCAGAATGTGTTTTCTTGATCTAAAATTGTTGATACAACTAATTTTTCTTCTTCTTCATTTATTCCATCAAAAAATGTATTTTTAAATTTATTATTTGAAGATGATATTTCTTTATTGGATAAAAATAACTTTATTTTACAAGATGTTAATGGGAAAAAGATTATTTTTGATATTATGTATATTAAAGAAAAAGATACAAAAACAAATAGTTATAAAGATAATAAAAAAACTATAAGGCTTGTTTTAAAAGAAAATTTAAAAGAAGGGACAAGTTATACTTTGATTATAAAAAAATGAATAAATTTATGATTGGAAAAAGATATTGTAAATAATTTTAAAACATCAGCAACTTTTGAAGTAAAGAATTTTAGATTTTTATCATATTCTAAATCTTGTTTATATCTAAACAATAGAATATGATGAGATATATGGACTAATATAAATAATATAGTTTGAACTATTCCTGCGTCAAAAACAAGTAGTATAGTTGAATGAGAGTATATAGATTATAAGGATCAATTGGCTTTTTGAATTAAATCTTTTACAAAAAGTAATCTCGCAAAAATTACAGATGAACAATATATTTCAAAATGATATTGTCCTCCTGCTAAAGATTGAGAAAGTTTATATGTTTTAAATACAAGATTAAATCCTAATTCTGAATATAAAATATGAATTAAAACAACATTTTCTGATGTTTATTGAAGTAATTTGAAAAATAACTTTGAACAAAATGTTAAAACATGAAATATTGAAGATAAGGATAAATATTTGTATATTTCATTGACTAAAGATGTAAATATGATTCCTATAAATCTTCCTTTAGTTGTTAATTTTCAGACAATTAATTTAGATAATATAGATATAAATGTTTGTGAGTTGGATAAGGATTGATATATAGATTATGTTCAGAATTGGTGGAATGAATGATATACTCCAAAATGTTCAAAAATACGTAATAAAAATTTAACTGTAAATAATAATCATTGGAATTTAACTAATAATAAGTTTGATATAGAAAAAGATATTGTATGAAAAAAACTTGATTCTAATTTTGTATTGGTTAGATGAAATGCATGATGAAGAAATCAATTTTCAAATATGTTTATAAGATCTAACTTAAATGTTACAATAGAGTCTTGATCAAATAAAAAATTGCTTTTTGTTACTGATTTTAATTGATGAAAAGTATCTGATTTGAATTTAGAATTTTTGTCATATGATTATAATTCTTGAGATATAAAAGTAGTAAAACCAAACTATAAATTAAATGAAAAGACTTGAGTTTATGAGATTGATAAAATTGATAATTTAAATTATATAATAGTTTCAAATGATAAATATTTTTGAATTGTCGATTTAAATACAAATTTATTTTCTGATTATGATTTTAATTATGTTTGATGAACTCCAACATATGATACTAACTATTTGTATTTATACACTGAAAGACCAATTTATAAGCCCTGAGATACAGTCTATTTAAAATGATTATTAAGGAAGTTTGATTTTAATTGATATTCAAAGTCAAATATATGAACTTGAAAACTGGAAGTTTTGGATAAAAATTTTGAGGTTATAACGTCAATGGATGTTAAACTTGATAAAAATTCAAATTTTAATTCATCCTTTGTTATACCAAAAGATAGTCCTTTGTGAGAGTTTAGTTTTAGATTTTCCACACAAACAAATGATTACTATAAAAATGATGCTCATTTTTATATAGAAGAATATAGAAAACCAGATTTTAAAGTAGATGTTGAGTGATTAGATTCTAATTATTTATTATGAGAAAAAGTCTCATTAAAAATTCTTCCTAAATATTATTTTTGATGAAATTTAGTTAGTACATCTTGAAAATATTCTATTTTATCTCAAAATTATTTCTTTGATGCTAAAGATTATTCAGATTACCAATTTTGAGAATCAACAGAGTATTATGATTGTATTTACTGGGGATTCTGTAATTATTCAGATAATTTATCAAATGCGAAAGAATTTAGTGTTGATTCAAATTGAAAATGAAAGATTGATTATACATTTCCAACTTCATCATGAAGTTCAGAAAAAATATATACATTTAACATAGAGGTTGAAGATAAAGATACGAAAAAAACAGTAAATAAATCTGTTTCAACTATTTTACATTCAACTGATTCTTATGTATGATTGAAAACTCCTTATTGGAATGATAAAAAGAATTGAATTTCTGCTAAATTTATTGTTTTAGATTATGATGCGAAACCAGAAGTATCAAAGGATATTAAAGTTGAAATAATAAAGAGAGATTGGAAAGAAGTAAAAAAACAATGAGTGGACTGAATATTTTATAGTGATTATGCTTTAGAGGAAAAGAAAGAACAAGAAGTGAATTTAAAAACAAATTATATTTGAGAAGTAGCCAAAACTTTTTCAGTTAAAGATTCTTGAGAATATATGGTTAAAGTAATTTATACAGGAAGTAATTGAAAAACTTTTATATCTTCGAGAGTTGTTTATGTTGCTTCTGATGATTATGTTTCTTGGTATTCTCCAAATAATGATACTATAGAGCTTACACCAGAAAAAACACAAGTTTTAGTTTGAGATAATGCATCTTATACATTAAAATCTCCTATAAATAATTGAAAGGCTTTGATTATAATTGAAAAAGATGATTGAATTTTGGATTATTTTGTTCATGATATAAAATCATATTGAGATAAGATTACTTTTAATGTAAAAGATAATTATTATCCAAATTTTTATGTAAGAGCTTTTTTGATTTGAAAGCAAGACTGAAGTGATTTACCAATTTATAAAAGAGCTTTAGCTAGTACAAAAGTTTTTACAAGTTATAAGAATTTAAAAGTAAAAATTTCTACTGATAAAAAATCTTATAATCCTTGAGATAGTGTTTGAATTACGGTTTATGTGACTGATTCAAAGTGAAAACCTGTTTCTTGAGTAAATGGTTCTTTATCTTTGGTTGATGAGAGTTTACTTGCTTTAGTATGAAATCCAAAGAAGAATCCTTACGCTTTTTTCTATGAGATGAAGAGGTATTTGGGGACTTTGATGTATAGTTCTATGATAAATTTAATAGAAAAGTTGGAAGTTAAAGATATATCAAATTGACAAAAATGATGAGCTTGAGAACAGATAAAGTGATGAGATAGTAAGAAAAAAAGATGAGTGTTTAAAGATACAGCTTATTGGCTAGCTGATTTTACAACTGGAAATGATTGAAAATTTTTTATTAAAACTGATAAACTTCCTGATAATTTAACTACTTGGGAAATTGAAGCATTAGTTAATTCTTCTACTGATAATAAAATTTGAGTTGCTTATGAATCTATAACTACAACAAAAACTTTGATTATAAATGATAATTTACCAAATTTCTTGGGTGTTTGAGATGCTATAGTTTTGTCTCCAGTAGTTTTTAATAAAACTTGAAAAGATTGAGATTTTGAGGTAACTTTAACTTGAACTAATTTAGATATATCTTCTTGAAATTCTAGAAAAGTTTTTGTGAAGAATTGAGAATCAAAGACTGTAAGTTTTGAAGTTTGAATTAAAAAAAGGGAAAGCTTTAGAAATATGTCTTTAGCTTCATCTAAAATTGATTTTAAAGTATCTGAAGTTTGTTCAAAAAATTGTGATTTAGTAAATCAAGATGAAATTGAAAAAGTTGTTTTGATTAAGGATTCAACAACTAAAGAAAGTGTATCAACAATTTGAAAAACAACAGATAATTCTTTTGATGAAGTAATAGATTTAAGTTCAATGAAAGATAGAATCGGACAATTGAAAATAAATTATAGTGCTAGTTTGTTTAATAATTTAGTTGATTCAATTGATTATTTAAATGAATATCCTTATTGATGTAGTGAACAAAAAACATCTAGTGTTGTAAAAAATGTTTATATAAAAAGTTTATATGACAGTATTTGAAAAGATTTTGATTTAAAAAATAAATATATTACTTATTTTGATGATGAAAGTAAAATTTATAGAAAGAAAAGTTTAGATTTAGTTATAAATGAATATTTAGTTGATATAAGAAAATTTCAAAATAATGATTGATGATTTGTTTATTGGTATGATATTTCTAATGGTATAAAAAATTATTCTGATTTTAATTTAACAGCATATATCTTAAAATCTTTATCAGAATTAAAGTCTATTTGATATAAACAAGAAGATAAAGTTATGCTTGATGCTTTAAATTATCTAAAAAATTGATTTTATAAAAATAGAATTGAGTGATGTATTGAAACTGATTATAATAATTGTAAGTATAGTGATGTTGATAGGTTAAGTGCTATAGAAGCAATTCAATCCTATAATAGTAATGATTACGAAGTTTATAAGATGTTTAAATTACTTGAACTAAATCAAAAAGATACTTCAACTTTATTAAAAAAATGATTAGTTTTAGCAAAATTGTTGGAAATAAAAACTCTTAGTACTGAAGAAAAAGCAAGTTTACAAAAGACTTTGGATAATGATATAAATTCAGTAATAAATAATGAACTTGTTTATTCTCCAAAATGAGCTTATGTATGAAGAACAACAGCTTATACTAGATTACAAAATACTGCTATGTTATTGAAAGTTTTATCTTTACAATGAAAAAATGAAATAAGTAAGTTTTCTAGTATAATTGATAATATGAATAGATGGATTATGAGTCAAAAGGTTAATTGAAGTTTTTGATCAACACAAGATAATTTGTATGTTATTGATGCTATTTCAGATTATATTGTCGTAACTTGAGAACTAAATAATATAAATTTCAATACTATACTTAAATTGAATTCAGAAAAAATTTGAGAAAAAACAATCAATGTTAGAAATAGTTTAGACGTTTATTCTGAAAATCTTTCTTTGAATTTATTGAAAAATAAAAATATATTTAATATTTCTAAGACTTGAGTAGGTACTGTATATTATGATTTAAATATGGATTACTTTTTGACCTCAAAAGAGGTTGAATCTAGAGATGAGTGATTTTCTATTATAAAAGAATATTATGATTATAATTCTTATAAAAGGATTGATTCATTAAAGAAAGAGGAATGGCAAAAATATTTGTTGTGAAAAGTTGATTATGAGGCTTTAAGATATAAGAAATCAGTATTTGAATATTTAAATAAATTGTCTAATTTTCAGATTTGACAATTGGTTGTAGTGAGAAATTTGGTTATAACTTCTGTTGCAAGGGATAAGGTTGCATTGGAGTGTTATATTCCTTCTTGAGCTGAAATCGTGAATCCTAATTTAGAAACATCTTCAAAAGCTGCTTTTGATTTATGAGATTCTTTGTTTGATAAAGTGGAATACAGACAAGATAGGTTTTTTGGATATATTGGAGTACTTGATTCTTGAATATATAATGTTTCTTATTTAATTAGGTTTACACATGCTTGAGAATTTTATGTGAAACCTGCTTATATAAGTGAATTTTATACTCCTGAGGTATTTTGAAGAAGTGCTTGAGAAGTAATAAAGGTTAATTAATTTATTTTTTAGTTTTTTTATTGATGGATATTAGAATTGATAATATATCTTGATTTCCTGAAAATTTACCGGAAGAACAAATTGTTGAGGATAGATATAAAGATATAATAAGAAAAAATTATTTAAAAGCTTGATTTAATTCAATTGAGACATCTTTAGTTGAAAGAGAAGAAGTTCTTTGTTCTAAATGATGAGATGATAATGAAATTTATTGATTACATAGGTTAAATTGAGAATTTTCTGATGATTCAAAGTTAGGACTTAGATTTGATTTAACAGTTCCTCTTGCTCGTTATGTTGCTTTAAACAATGATAAACTTGTTTACCCGTTTAAAAGATTTCAAATACAGAAAGTTTACAGATGAGAAAGAGCTCAGAGGTGAAGATATAGGGAATTTTATCAAGCTGATATAGATATAATTTGAAATTGAGAATTACCATTGTTGGCAGATTGTGAGATAATTTCAACTATTTTTAATACTTTAAATGAACTAGATTTTTGAAAGTTTACTATAAACATAAATCATAAAGATTTTTTGATTGGTTTTTTGGAAAAATTATGAATATGAGAAGATAAGTTATTGAAAGTTATTTCTATAATTGATAAAAAAGATAAACTTGATAATGATAAAATAAATTTCCCTAAAACTAGAGCTTTATTGGAGGAATTACTTTGGGATAAAGAAATAGTTTCACAAATAATTAAGTTTATTTTGCTTTGAAATAAATGAAGTTTAGCAAAAATTGAAAAATTTGTATGATCTGATAATGAATTAAGATTTTTGGATTGATTTAAAAAATTGAAAGAGGTTTATACATCACTTTTAAATTTGTGAGTGCCAAAAAGATATATAAAGATAAATCCTAGTATCTCAAGATGATTAAATTATTATACTTGAATTGTTTTTGAAACTTTTATAGATTGATTTGAATCTTTTTGAAGTGTATCCTCTTGATGAAGATATGATAATTTAACTTGAAATTTTATAAAAAATAAATATCCTTGAGTGGGTTGAAGTATAGGACTTTCAAGGCTTTTATCTGTTATTTGAGCTACAAGTAAACTAAATTATCAAATTAAAACATTGACTGATGTATTAGTTTTGAATATTGATGAAAAGTATTTAAAAAAATGTTTAGAAGTTGTAAAGAAGTTAAGAAAAGCTTGAATAAATACTGAGTTTTACCTTGAACATTCAAAAATTTCAAAACAAATTAAATATGCTGAAAATAAGGGGATAAGATATGTATTGATTTTATGAGAAGATGAAATCAATAGGTGAGTTATTGCAATGAAAGATATGTTTGTTAGAGAACAAAAAGAAATTGATATATTATCAGTTGCAAAAATCATTAAAAAAGAAATGAAATCCTAAAAAAATATTTTTTAAATGTATAATTTATGAGTTTTTATAATTTTAAGTCAAAATTTGTTGAGAAAGCAAATGTTACAATGAGAGATTTTTTAGGTCTTCTTAGAGATATTTTAGTTATTTGAATAATTGTTTTTGTTATAAGAACATTTTTTATTTTGCCTTTTCAAATAAATGGTCAATCAATGTATGCAAGTTATTATGATGGGGAATTTATAATTGTTGATAGATTTACATATAGATTTGTAAATTCTCCTAGTAGATGAGATGTAATAGTTTTTAGGCCACATGTGAGTGAAGATAAAGAATATTTTTTAAAGAGGGTTATTTGATTACCATGAGATAAATTTAAAATCGAAAATTGAAAAGTATATATTTTTTCTAAAACTAAAAATGAATATGTTGAATTAAATGAACCTTATTTATCTGATTCAAATAGGAATGCAACTTATGTTTCATGAGATAAAAATTCATATGTATATGAAGTTCCTGCAGATAGTTATTTTGTTATGTGAGATAATAGAAATCATTCGACTGATAGTAGAGCTTGTTTTTCAAGTTGTTATATTGAAAATACTACAAATTATGTAAAGGTTAATGATATTATTTGAAAAATATTTATTGATTTAGGGTACTTTCGTATAAGTAAATTTGATTTTGTTCATCCAACTTTATGAATTGATACTAAACCTAAATGGTTTTCGACAACTTCAACTTATGATTATAATTTAGAATAATTTTCATGAAAAAAACATGAGATTTATGAGAAATAATTGCAATAAATTATCTTAAAAAAAAGTGATATCAGATTTTAGAAACAAATTTTAAGTTTAGCGTTATTTGAGAGATTGATATAATTGCTTTATTAAATAATTTGTATGTTTTTGTTGAAGTAAAATATAGAAAAGATGATAGTTATTGAGTTTGAGGTGAAAGTATAAATTATTATAAAAAACAAAAATTGAAAAAGACAATAAATTATTTTTGTCTTAAACATAAAATAGATTTAGAAAATATAAGATTTGATGTCATTTGTATACTTTGATCAAAAATAGATCATTTTGAGAATGTTGAGCTATAATTAATTAATTATATTTTTTAATATTAGGTCTGTAATACTTGATTTATCAAGTATTTTTTTGTTTTCTGTACATTTTATTGTCTTCCAATCATATTTTTTAGCAATTTTTTTAGCAATTTTATATGCATTTTCTAAATGTTTATCATCTTCTTCATGAATATCTTTGTTTTTATCTCATTTTATGTATTCTCTTTTTTCTTTTTTTTCTATAAGTTTTATTGCAACTTCTGGTTTTACATCTAAAAAGATTACTTTATCAGGTTTTGGAATAGATAATATGTTGTATTCTATATCAATCAACCAATCCAGGAAATTTTTTAATTCTTTTTTTTGTACAGTTTTGTCTTCAAATTCTTTTATTATTTTTCATGATTGGTGAATCATATTTGATGTTGTATATCTATTTGATATAACATAATCATATTCTATTAAGTATTTTTTTATATCTATGCTTGAATCATATCTATCTAATGCATAAAATAAAGATGCTGTTTTATAGTGTACATCTTTTCAATATTCTCAGTTCAAATATTTTTCAACAAAAAAAGCTCATTTTTTTCAATACCTAGGATAATCTATTATCTTTACTTTTTTTCATAAAGTTTCTAGTTTTTCTTTTAATAAAATAGTTTGTGTTCATTTTCAACTTCAATCTATTCACTCTATTACAATAAACATATATTTATAATTAAGAATTATATTTGTATTATAGTTAAAAATTATTTATTGTTAATTTTTTTATAAAAAATCGTAGTTTATTATATTAAGCAATAAAATTATGTTTTGGCAAGATTAAATAATAGAAATATTTTAAAATTAATGTTATACTTTTAATAAGTAATTTTTTAATTATAAAGAAACATGTTAGATAACAGGCAGATTTTGGAAAAAATCGAACTGAAACGTAACATCTGAGACGTGGTAGATTATGTTAATAATGTTTTTAAGATGGCATTGGATAGAAATGCTTCTGATATTCATATTGAGCCTACTGAGAAATTTTTACTTATTAGGTATCGTCAAGATGGGGATTTTTTTATGATTGATAAATTAGATAAAGAAAATGTTTCTCCAATAATTACGAGATTAAAAGTATTAAGTAAAGTAAAGATAGATGAAAATAAAAAACCACAAGATTGAAAAATAGTTTATTTTTATGACAGAGATCAAAAAAATATAGATATAAGGGTTTCTACTTTGCCAACTTCATATTGAGAAAAAATGGTACTTAGATTATTAAGACCTGACGAAACATTAACAAGTCTTGATAAGCTTGGATTTATTGACTTAAATATGGAGAAAATAAAGAAGTCATTAACTAGTAGTTATTGAATTATTTTAGTTGCTTGACCTACTTGATCTTGAAAATCTACAACATTATTTTGAATATTGAAAAATTTTAATCCGTTAGATTTAAATATTTCAACTTTAGAAGATCCAATAGAATATAATATTGATTTTGTAAATCAATCACAAGTTAAACCTGAAATATGATTTACTTTTGCTACTTGATTAAGATCTTTGGTTAGACAAGATCCTGATATAATAATGGTTTGAGAAATCAGAGATAAAGAAACTGCTACTCTTGCTGTTGAAGCTGCATTAACCTGACATCTTGTGTTATCTACAATACATACAAATACAGCAACAGCAACTGTACAAAGACTTATAAATATGGGAGTTGAGCCATTTCTATTATCTTCTGCTATGAGGATGGTTATAAGTCAAAGACTTATAAAAAGAGTTTGTCAAAATTGTAAAAAACCAAAAGATTTACCTCCACATGTTTTAAAAACTGTAAGAGATTATCTTTATCCTATAATGGATAAACAAGAAGTTGATAATTTAGTTTTTTATGAATGAACTTGATGTGAAGTATGTAATTGAAGTTGATACAAATGAAGAATGTGAGTTCATGAAGTATTAATTATTGAATCATATTTAGAAGAGATGATTTTAAATAGAGCTACCGCAAATGAAATGACTGACTTGGCTAGAAAGCATTGAATGCTTACAATAATACAGGACGCTTTTATTAAGTCAGCAATGTGATTAACCACAATTGAGGAATCTTTACAACTTATATAATTTTAGTTTATGTTAAATTGAGTTTGAGTTAAAAGTTTTTTTTCTTGATTTTTCCATAAAAATGTCAAAGAAAAAAAGATAGAAACAAATAATAAAAATAATTACGATTTTGATGTACTATACAAAGAAATTGTTGATTTAGTATGAAAAAAAGATTTTGTAAATGTGCAAAGTCTTATTAATGATTTAAAAGTTAAAGAAGATAAAAATACTACTGAATTACTTGATAGAACAGATGATACACAGAGAAAAGTGATTATTAGAAATACTCATGTTCGTAGGTTGTGATTGATAACTGAAGTTGAAATACAAATAAAAAACAATTTAATTACTCAGAATTTACAAAATAATGTTGGAGTAAAAACTGCTAGTAAAACTGAAAATATTTCATTAGGGATTGAAAAGTCCGTAATAATTCCTACTTCTGTTGATAAAAAAGATGAGAAAGAGACTAAATTAAATGATGAAATTGTTAACTTAAGTATTAATACAGATGAAAAAGAAGTAAAAAAAGGTTTTTTTACTAAATTGTTTTGAAGAAAAACTTTGAAAGAAAAACTTGATATTCAGAAAGTTGTTGATTTTGATTGAGCTATTAGAAGTATAAAATTTTTTATTGATGTAAAAGATTGGGAAAGTGCAAAATTTTGAATATCTGAAATAAGGAAAAAAGAAGAAAGTGCTTTTTATTCATTGATTGATAAAATAGATATAGAAAGGGAAAAGAAAAAACAAAGAGCAATTTATGAAAAAAAATTTAATAAAATAAAAAAGATTGAAGAATATTTAAATAACAAAGAATATGAATATATAGAGAAAAGAAAATCTGAAAAATTTAAAGTTAAATTTGTTCAAGTAAAAAAAGAATTAGATGAATTTATTTGATCAAAAAGGTTTACAGAGGCAATGGATTTGATAAATAATTTTTTTGAAGAAAATTCATCAAATGTACTTGTTATTAAATTTTTTAATAAACGGAAAGCTATAATTTCAAATAAAATTAAAAAGCAAGAAAAAGTTAGAGAAAAGAAGTTGGCAACAAATTATAGAAAAGAAGCTGAGTTATTAATTTGAGATAAAATTGAAGTCGATAATACAGAGGTTACAGAAGGTAATAAAAAAATTAAACATAATTTTTTTAAATTTTTATTTAATAAAATAAATGTTTATAAAAATATAAAAAATAAATTAAGGGAGAAAAAATTATTAGATGAAGTTAATTTATTATTAGAAACACAAAGTGAAGTTAATGAGTTAACCAAAAGAAGTAAAATAGAAAATATGCATATGTGACTTATAAAGGAAATATCAAATGATAGGTTAATCTGATATGAATTATATGCTAAAATTTTATGAAAAGATAAAATTTCATGAGATACTTTAGGTTTTTCCGAAGATGAGACAACTTATAAATTCTTTTTGTGAGATGCGACTTGACATTGAATTCAAGCTTGACTTATTGTAACACTTATTACAAGACTTTTTTATAATTTATCAAAGAATAATTTTTTAGAAAAATTAGTTTTTGATATAAATAACTGAATAAAACAAGATTTAAAAAGTTGAAATTTCATTACTTGATTATTTTTTGAATTAGATAAAGCTAATTTAAACCATTTGAAATATGTTTGAATGGGACATGAGCCAATATTGGTTTTTAGAAAAAAAACTAGAGAGGTAGAAAAATATTTATCATGATGATTAGCTGCTTGAATTAGAATAATGAGTGATATTAATCAAATTAAAGTTAGGGATTTAACTTTAGATGATTGAGATATTGTTATAATATATAGTGATTGAATTGTTGAATCAAGAAATATGGATAATGAACTTTTATGAATAAATTGATTGATGAACATTATAAAAAAAGTTGTGATGAGATCTGACAATATAAATAATATGTATGCCAATATTTTAGATGAAGTGAAGGCTTTTAGATGATGAAATTTAAACTTTTTTGACGATGCAACAATTTTTATGCTTAAAAGAAGTAGTGATAAGGATTTAGTAATAAAGTGATCTTCATTTTTGAAAGATTTATCATTGAAAGAATGATTAACTAGAAAAAATATGAAAGCTTTAGAATGAAAAACTAAAGAAGAAATAGAACATGAATTAGTGAAAATAAGAAGAGATAAGCAGTTAAAATTAATTTTATCAACTTTAGATAATCTTTATGTTACTTGAGAAATATTGAAACTAAAGCAAGAGTCTGTAAGATATTTAAAGGAATGATTTATACATAAAAAGATTAATAATTATTTGAAAAAGGCTATTGCAAGTGAGAAGAAGTATAAGATAGATTTAAAAGAACAAAAGATGAAATCCAAGTATGCAGTATTGAGTGAATTATTGAAAAAATGAGATTATATGACAGTTATAAAAGAATGTAATGAGGTTATTGCAAGTGATTGAAATATTAATATATAATAAAATAATTTTTTAAATTTGGCTATGTTATTATTAGGAAATACATTTTACGATAAATACTGAATTTTCGATAACAATAAATTTGTTTCGTTATTGAATCAGGCAAGAAAAATGGAAATAAAAGCGAGAAGATGATGAACTTATAAATTAAGAAATGATATCATCTTATTTAGTGTGATTTCTAAAAAAGATATATGGTCTTATATTAATAAAATGGCAATTTTTATAAATTCTTGAATTGATATTAAGACTGCATTATCAATTGTTATTAAACAAACTAAAAATCCTGAATTAAAGGATATAGTTACTGAAATGAAATTAAATATTGATCATTGAGTTACTATTGCAGAAACTATGCAACAACATCCTAAGGTATTTGATCCATTAATTACTGCTCTTATTTGAGTTTGAGAAAAAACATGACAATTATGAAGAATTTTGAGTGAATTGGATAGAAATCTGTTAGATAGTATTGAATTGAAATGAAAAGTTAAAGGTGCTTTGATTTATCCAGTTATACTTTTAACATTGACATTTTGAGTTGTAGTTTTTATGATGGTATTTATAGTTCCAAAAATATCAGAAACATTTGCAAAAGCTAATGTAGAACTACCAGCATTAACTCAGATGATAGTTTGAGTTTCAAATTTCTTTATTAATGATTATTTGATTTTAATAATAAGTATTATTTTATTGATTATTTGAATAAAGTCATTTAAAAAAACAAATATGTGAAGAATTACCTTTTGATATTCGGCTTTAAATATTCCTATATTTTGAAAAATAATAAAACAATCAAATGTGATTTATTTTATAAACTCATTTACAATATTACTTGATTCTTGAATACTGCTTTTAGAATCATTAAAAATTGCAAGTGATGTTGTACCTAATCTTATTTATAAAAAAGAAGTTATAAGAATAAAAAATGAAGTTGAATTAGGGTTACCTATTTCGAAATCTCTTTGATTAAATATAGATTATGAAGAAAGTTTATATTTAAATAAATTATTTAATGAGGAATTTGCATATGTAGTAAATACTTGAGAAGAGACATGAACATTATCTGTTTCTTTAAAAAGAATCTGATATAACTATGATGTAGAATTAAAAAGAAAAATTTCAAACTTATCAAGTATGTTGGAACCAATAATCATAGTTTTAGTTTGAGCTTTGGTTGGTACAATCGTTGTATGAGTTATGCTTCCTTTCTTTGAAATGTGAAAAGTTGCAAAAAATATATAAAAGTGCATCATAAATTTATGAGAAATAATGTAATAAAATTGATTTTATGATTAAAGAAGAATTAATAAATATATTTGTAAATAGCCAGAATCTTATATTGGGAATAGTTTTTGAATTATTAGTAGTTGTTATAATTGCTATTATTTTAAAATATTTTAAAAATAAGAGAATTTCAATTTTGATATCTTTGTTGTATGAAAAAGTATATTTGTTTTATGACTGAATTTTAGGTGATAATGAAAAAAGATGGGTCAAAACTTATGTTGTTATTCTTTTTTTTGTTATACTTATATCAAATTTAATGTGAATACTTCTAGAATTTATTTCTCCTATTTTTTGATTTGATGAGGAATGAAATTTTTTGTTAGAACATTATATAACTAATCCAACAGTAAATTTAAATTTTACTCTTGCTATGGCTATAATAAGTATTTTTTTCTTACTTTTAATTCAATGTGTAAAATTTTGATTTAAAGATTTTTTATTAGAATATTTTCCTATATTTTGAAAATGATATTTAACAATTGAAATGTGAAACTTAAATAAATATGTATATTTTTTTATTAATATAGTAGTTAAGACTTTTGATATAGTTTTATCTATGTTTATATCTTTTTTAGAAATAATAGGTTTAGTAGCTAAGACTATTTCATTGTCTTTTAGATTATTTTGAAATATGATTGCATGAAGTATTTTGATAACTACTGTTGTTTTTAGTTTATCCTTGTGAACAAAAGAATTTACTTCATTTATGTGATGAATTAGTTTTCCTGTGATATTACCTCTGTTTATTTATTTACAAGAGCTTTTAATTGCTTTTGTCCAAGCTTTTATATTTCCTATGTTGATATCTATCTTTATAAAAACGACAACTGATATTGATTAAATAGTTGATTTAAAATAATAATAAGAATAATTATTGTTTTAAATTTATTACTTAATTTAAATTATTATGTGATTAAATTTATCTGCTATTGGAGTTGTTATAACAATTGTTCTAACTTGAGTATGAGCATCATTATGACAATTGCAACTTACAAAAGTAGCTATGGATACTTTAGGTAAAAATCCTAAGATAGGTAAGGAATTATTGATTCAGACTATTGTTTGAATAACGTTGATTGAGTCAATTGTGATTTTTTGATTGATGGTTTCTTTTTCTATGTTGAAAATATCATCATTAGATTATGTTACTGCTATTTCTGCATGATTGTCTATATGAATTCCATGATTTGTAGTTTGATTTTGAGAATGAAAATTAATGGCAACATCTATTGATTCATTAAATCGTAATCCCGAAAATAAAAATCAAGTATTAATCTTTATGATTTTGTTTGCTGCATTACTAGAAACTATTGCAATCTTTGGTTTATTAGTTTCTTTAAGTTTATTAAAGTAATTTAGTTTATAACAGTTTTTTAATGTTTGAAATAGATTATTGAATATTAATTGCTCAGATATTTAATTTTTTAATATTGTTTTTTGTATTTAAATTATTTATATCTGATAGCATGGATGAATTGATTGAAGAAAGAAAAAGTCTTTTAGATAAGTTGGATAAGGCTGATTTTTTGTATCAAAATAAAATCAAAGAAGCAGAAGATAAAAGCAAATTAATAATTGAAACTGCTCATAATGAAGCAAGGAGTTTTACTGAACAAAACGAAAGAATTACTGCAAATAAAACACAAGAATTATTAGATAATGCAAATAGAGAAGTATTATATATCGTTGATAAATGAAAAAAAGAAGTTGAAAAAGAAAGACTTGATATGCTTGAAGAAATAAAGGATGATGCATTGGATTTATCATTAAAATTAAATGAAAAATTGTTTAATAAGGTATCTTTTAATGAGTCTTTTGTTGAAAATCAAATAATAGAAGAATAAAAATTAATTTATATGATTGAACCGAAATTGATCCATAAACAATAATTTTTGTAATAAAAAATATTTAAATAATTAATAAGCAATATTTCTTTTATTAAAAAAGTAGAATAAAAATTTTTTTATTCTACTTTTTTAAGCTACAAATTTGTAAAATTAAAAAAAATATTTTATAATTTAAAGAATTAATTTAATAATTTTAAAAAAATGATTAGAAAAGTACTTTATGTATTAATTATTTGTGTTAATTTATTTTTAGTATCAAATCAAGTAAACGCTTATACTTTAACTTGAAGTACAACTATAAATACTTGAACTACATATGATAATTTGACAATTCCATCTTGAGTGACATTGACACTGAATGCAAAACTGACAGTATCATGAGATTTAACTATAATGAATGGATGATCTATAACACAATCTACATGAACCTGAACTAACTTTAATATAGAGGTATGATGAATAATGACAATAAATGCCTGATGAAATATAGATGTAAGCAGTAAATGAATATCATCAAAGTGAGCTTGATGAAGTACACGGGTATCATGAAGTTATGGATGATATGGTTGACATAGTTCATCAATTAGTCCATATTGAGATATATATAATCCAGTTGATGTGTGATCATATGGTTATAGTGCAAGTTATCCATGATGATGATTAGTAAAGATGACATTATGAAGTTTAGTAAATAATTGAAGCATATTAGCAAATTGATATGGAACAAATGGTTGACGGTGATTATGAAGTGGATGATGAATAAATATAGATGTAAATGGAAGTATAAGTTGAACATGAATATATCAAGCAAAATGATGAAATTTTTGATCCTCTTATCCAGCAAATTGATGATGATGAAGAGTATCAATAAGATATAATAGTGTATGGGATATAGATACTTTTTTATCAAATATAAATGTTACATGACCATATGAAGCATGAGAGTGAACAATATATTTAAAAGACAAGACAATAAATAAGGATTATTTATATATAAAATGAGATACAGGACGGAGATGAACTGTATTACTAGATTGAATGACATCTTTTTGAGATTTAGTAGTAGAAAATGCAATATTATATTTGAATAGAGATGCAAATATAGAAAATTTAAAAGTTAAGACATGAGCAACATTGGTGTTGGATTCGGTTTTAAATGCAAGTTGATATGGTGAATTATATTATGGTTGAACAATAACTCAATCTACTTGAACGTGAAATAATTTCTATATAAATATGTTATGAACAATGACTATAGATGTATGATGAAAGATAGATGTAAGTAATAGATGAATATCATCACAATGAGCTTGATGAGTTTCTCGGGTACCATGAAGTTATGGATGATATTGAGCACATGGATCATCAAAGAGTCCATATTGAGATGTATATAATCCTGTTGATGTATGATCATATTGAGAATCAACAAGTTATCCATGATGATGATTAGTAAGAATGACATTATGAAGTTTAGTAAATAATTGAAGCATATTAGCAAATGGATATAGTACTAATGGGGGATATTGATTATGAAGTGGATGATGAATAAATATAGATGTAAATGGAAGTGTAAGTTGAACATGAATTTATCAAGCAAGATGATGAAGTTATCGGTGATCATCATCAGTAAATGGATGATGATGAAGAATTGCCGTTAAATATAATAATATAGATAATTTAGATACATTGTTTTGAAATATAAATGTGACATGACCATATGAATGATGAGAATGAACAATATATGTAAAAAATAAGACAAGTTGAGAAGATTATTTATATGTTAAATGAGATGCTATTTGATCAAGGTGAACAACTTTATTATCAGGAATGAATAGTTTTTGAAATTTGATAGTATGATCATGAACATTATATAGTTGAATAAATACAAATATATGAAATTTAGATATAAAGAGAGGATGAATATTATATTTGGATAGTAAGATGGTATGAAGTTGAAATGCAAGAGTAGAAAATGGATGAATAATAACACATTCAACAGTAGCAACAAGTTTATTTAATTTACAGATGAATTGAGAATTTACTATAGATGTATGATGAAAGATAGATGTAAGCAATAGATGAATATCATCATTGTGAGCATGATCAACTCGGGTATCATGAAGTTATTGATGATATGGTGCACATGGATCATCAAAGAGTCCATATTGAGATGTGTATAATCCAGTAGATGTGTGATCATATGGCTATAGTGCAAGTTATCCATGATGATGATTAGTTAGAATGACTATATGAGAGTTAATAAATAATGGAAGTATATTAGCAAATGGTTATAATAATAATTCGTGATATTGATTATGAAGTTGATGATGAATAAATATAGATGTAAATGGTAATGTGAGTGGTACATGAGTATATCAAGCAAAATGATGAAGTTATTGATGATCATCAACAACTAATTGATGATGATGAAGAATTGTAATAAAATATAATACAATTAGTGATTTAACTACTTTATTATGATTTATAAGTATTACATGACCTTATACTGCATGAGAATGAACATTATATTTAAAAAATAAGACAAGTTGAGAAGATTTGTTGTATATAAAATGAGATTGAATATCATCAAGATATACTGGGGTATGAAGTTGATATACATCATATTTATTTGGTAAAATAGATGTTGAAAGTTGATCTCAATTGTATAAAATATGAACTGAAGAGGTTTATTGAAATGAATGTATAAAATGATGAAGTCCAGTTTGAGTAATAGATACAAATATACATTGTTGAATACAATCATGATTTGTGTATTATGATTTATCAGTAAAAGTGAAATGATTCGAAGTATTGGATAGAAAGTATTTATATGAGTTAGAATGAATATCATGATGATGAGAATTTATGCAAAGTGCAACTTGAACTGTAAATTGAGATTCTTATTTGACTATGAAAGTTAAATTTTTAAAAAGGTGAAATTATACTTTAAAATTTAATTTATATGATTGAAATGCTGAAAATTCTCAAATAATTAGAACTGTTACAAAAAATATTTCAATAACAAATTAAATCTTTTTTTGTATTTTTTAAGTAGAATTAAATTTTAATTCTACTTTTTTTATGTAGATAAAATATACATATAAAAAGAGAAAATTTTTTATTTGATTTTTTTCTTATTTGCAATATACTTTGTGATATTTTATCAAAATTTAGTTTTTAAGTTTTGTTTTTTGTTTAAATATTTATTTTAATATATTAATAATATACTAAATGGAAAGTCAAAATACTGAAGCAACTACTGAGGTTCATACTGGTCCACATATTCCAGCAATACAATGAGAACAAGTTTATTGATATGTAACAAATACTGTTATAACTACATCTATATTTTTCTTTATGGTTTTGATTGTTTCTATTATGTGAAATAACGCATTAAAAAGTGAAAAGAAATCTAGATTGAAATTATTTTTCTTAAATTTTGTTGGATTTTTTGATACTTATTTAACAGATTCTTTTTGAAATAAAAAGTTTGCACGTAATTATTACCATATAGTAGTTTGAATATTTTCTATTATATTTTTTTGAAATTTATTTGGTCTTATTATTGATTGGTTAGGTTCTGGTGTTTCAAATAGTATTTTACTATATTTAAGACCAATGAATTCTGATCCTAATACTACTTTTGTATTAGCTTTGATAACTATAATTATGTTTCTATGAATTGGAGTTAAAACTCATTGATTTACTTCAACTGCAAAGTCATATTGTTTTAACTTTACATGACCAAATATTTGAATGAAACTTATAAATGTTTTTGTTTGATGGTTACACCTTATTTGATTACCTTCAACTTTAACATCTTTATCTTTAAGACTTTTTTGAAATATTTTTGCTTGAATTGTTCTTATCTGAGTTATAACTTATCTTTGATGAATGATGAGTGAGAGTTTATTTGAGGTTTGAAAATTTTTATCTTTACCTTTTTGGTTTTTTGAAGTGTTTGTAGCCTTTATTCAGGCAGTAGTATTTGCTTGATTAATAATTGCTAATTTTAAACAAGCTGCTGAAGAACATCATTAGTTTAGAATAAAGATTAAAGACAAAAGAATAAAGATAAAAGGATAATTGGCTAATGATTGAGAATTTGAGAATAAATAATTTTGTTCTCAACTCTTAGTTCTTAGTTAACTAAGACAATTTTATAATTTAATTTATTGTAATATGACTGAAACAGCACAAGCTACTACACAAGTTGTACAATTTATACAAGTTTATAAAGAGTTGGCAATGGCTATCGCTATTTGATTATGAGCACTTTGACCATGAATTTGAATAGGTTTAATTGGTAAAGCAGCACTAGAAGCAGTTGGTAGAAATCCTGAAGCAACTTCTAAAATACAATGATTAGCAATCCTTTCAATTGCATTTGCAGAAGCTATTGCTATTTATGCTTTAGTTATTGCTTTCATTATTTGATTCGTAAAAATGTAATAAATAAATAAGTATTTGAAAATAATTACTATTTTTATACTTATAGTTTATTACTTACCATTTAATACTTGAGAATATGGATTTAAAGTTCGTTACTCCAGAAACTTTTGTTATACAATTTATAATCCTTATGATGGTTATTTGGGTTTTAAATAAATTTATTTTTAAACCTTATTTAGCTTATTTGGATGAAATGGATGTAAAACAAAAAAAATTGGAAAAAGATTATAAAAATATAGATAGTCTGATTAAAGATGCTGAAGAAAAAAAAGAAGTTATTTTAAAAGAAGCTAGAAAAAAATGAGATGAAATTATTAGTGAGGCAGAAACTATATGAAAGAAAAAAAGAGAAAATATAATTTTTAGAGCTGAAAATGATGCTAAAGATTTGTTTGAATGAGCTAGGTCTGAAATAGAAAAAGAAAGATTATTTATGCTAAATTCTATAAGGCAAAGTGTTGTTAATTTAGTTGTAAAACTAAATTCTAAATTATTTAAACAAGAAAATATAACTAAAGATTATATTGAAAAAGAATTAGAAACAATAAATATATAAAAAATAAAGAGTTATTTATAATAATAACTCATTTATGCATTTAAAAAAATAATATATGGACTTTACAAATTTACCAAAAGATAAATTAAAGGAACTTTTAAAGGACTTAAACTTATATAATAATTTGACAAAAAAATTATGAAATAGGTGAAAAAGACTTTTTAATAAAATAAAAAATGATAAGAGTTATTTTTTAGTTGAATATTATCCTTATTCTAATATGGATTATGTTGAGACTAAATCAATGGAAGTTTATTCTAAATTCTTTTCTTGTTCTCCAAATAAGAATGAAATTGTTTTTGTTCCTAAAAAATCTGTTTTGTGATGAATGAAAGTTTTTATGGACGACAATGTTGTAGATTTGAGTTTTGAAAAAGTAGAAAAAAATTTAAAAAAATAGATTTTATTTATTTATTGGAATGTTCAATTTATGACATTTAAAATTTAAATTTTAAAATATTAATAATATGTCAAATGATGTTTTAAATAAGATTATTAAGGATATAGAAACAAAAATAGATTCAGTTGATATAACACCTGAGGTTGAAAATGTTTGAGAGGTTTTTTATCTATGAGATTCTATTGCTAAAGTTTCTTGACTTAAAAATGTGGCTTACAATGAAATTGTTGAATTTGATTCTTGAGCTACATGAGTTGCTTTAAACTTGGAAGAACATTTTGTTTGAGTAGTTATTTTGAATAATTTTTGAAAAATACTTGAATGAGAAAAAGTTAAAGCAACATGAAAAATATTGGAAGTTCCAGTTTGAGAAAAATTAATTTGAAGAGTAGTTGATTCTCTTTGAAATCCTTTAGATTGATTAGGAGAGATTAAAGCTAGTGAATATTATCCTGTTGAAAGAGTTGCTTCATGAGTTATGAGTAGAAAACATGTACATGAATCTCTTGAAACATGAATTAAGGCTGTAGATGCATTGGTTCCAATTGGTAGATGACAGAGAGAATTGGTTATATGAGATAGACAAACTTGAAAAACTCAAGTAGCTATAGATACTATTTTAAATCAAAAATGAAAAGATGTTACTTGTGTTTATGTTGCTATTTGACAAAAAGAGTGAAAAGTTTCAAGAATAATGGAAGAATTGAAAAAAAGATGAGCAATGGATTATACAATTATCGTTCTTGCATGAGCATCAAGTCCTGCATCAATGCAATATCTTGCTCCTTACTCTTGATGTGCAATGGCTGAATACTTTATGCTTAACTGAAAACATGCGTTAATAATTTATGATGATTTATCTAAACAAGCAAATGCTTATAGAGAAATGTCTCTGTTACTTAGAAGACCACCATGAAGAGAGGCGTATCCTTGAGATGTATTTTACTTACATTCTAGATTATTAGAAAGAGCTGCAAAATTAAATGATTCTTTGTGATCATGAAGTTTAACTGCTTTACCTATAATTGAAACTCAAGCCTGAGATGTTTCTGCTTATATTCCAACAAATGTTATATCTATTACAGATTGACAAATTTTCTTAGAATCAGATTTATTTAATGCATGACAAAAACCTGCAATAAATGTATGACTTTCTGTATCGAGAGTATGATGAGATGCTCAAATTAAAGCTATGAAAAAAGTTGCTTGAACTTTGAAACTTGATCTTGCTCAATATAGAGAATTAGCTGCGTTTTCTCAATTTGCTTCAGATTTAGATGATGCAACTAGAAAACAATTAGAAAGATGAAAAAGAATGATGGAATTATTGAAACAATGAGTTTATTCTCCAGTTTCTGTTCCTAAACAAGTATGTGCAATATATGCTTGAGCAAATTGATACTTGGATGAAATTGATGTTTCTCGTGTTGCTAGATTTGAAAGTGATTTATATGCAGCACTTGAGGATGAAAACTCAATAATTGAATCTATAAAACAAGAAAAAATTTTAAAAGAAGATAAAGAAGAAAAATTGAAAGAAGTTATTAAAAAAGTTGTTGAACTAAACAAATAGAAACTTTAAGTTTCTAGAAAAAAGAAAAAAGATAAAAGACAAAACTCTTTAATCTATATTCTTTAATCTTTAACCTAAATATTTATGGCATGAGCTAAAGAGATAAGAAGAAAAATCTCATCTATAAAAAATACTTGAAAAATAACAAAAGCTATGGAGCTTATTTCAACTGTAAAGATGAAAAAAGCTCAAGATAGTGTTATGGCAAAAAAAGAAATAGTTTTAGAGATTTTAAAAGTTTTTGCTAGAATAGAAGATTCTCTTTCTTGATATCCATTGTTTGATAATTGATTATGAGATAAAACTTTAGCTGTAGTAATAACATCTAATAAATGATTGTGTTGATGATATAATATATGAGTTATGAAAAAAATTAATTCATATATAAAAGAAACTAATGAAGTTATTGATTTTATTACTGTTTGAAAAAAAGCTGCAAATTTTGTTTCAAAAACTTGAAATAATTTAATTGCTGATTTTTCTAAAGATTTTACTGATAATATTAAACCAATTTATACAAAGAGAATATCTAGACTATTGAAAGATGAGTTTATGAGTTGAGCGTATAAGAAAGTTGTAGTTTTTTATAGTCATTATATAAATACTATAAAACAAATTCCTGTTAATAAAGATTTTTTACCAATATCTTCAGTTGATATAAAAAATTATCTTTCTGAGATTATTGAAGATTCTTATGATATAGAGCTTGAATTAAAAGCAGATATTGAATCTCAAAATGATTATAAAATTGAACCAAGTAAAGAAGAATTAGCGGAACATATTATTCCAATAATTCTTGATATGATGTTTTATGATTTGCTTTTAGAGTCAAAAGCTTCAGAACATAGTTCTCGTATGATTGCTATGAAAAATGCAAAAGATAATGCTGCAAAGATTGCTTGAAATTTGACTCTTAAGTATAATAAAGCAAGGCAAGCAATTATTACAAAAGAAGTATCAGAAATTACTTCTTGAGTTGAAAGCTTGAAGGATTAGTTATTTTTTAAAATGTTGTAAATGAAGCAAGTTCCTTTCTTATTTAAAGTAGTTATAAATTTTATAGCATATGTTTGATATACAGCTTTATTGTCTATAGTATTTTCTTTTTTGTTTCCTATAACATTAAAACTTTTTTGAAAGGAACCTCTGAATCCTTCTGACCCAGTATTTGTTAAAATACAAGTTTCTATAGCTATAATTATTTTGTTTGTTACAATAATTTTTAGAAAATATTTTTATGTATCACTTTCTTCAAATAAAACTTTTAAAGAAGTAATAAAAGAAGATATTTCAGATGTTGTTGATAATAAAATAAATACAGCTCCTATTATAGAAAATGTAGATAAAACTAAGGATGATTTTGTTAATGTTTTTAGTTATTCGTCATATGATGATAATATAAAAGAGGAAAATGAAAGTTTAGAAAGAAATGAGAACAAAAGCGATGAAGAATTTGATGATGATGATTGAATAAAAATATTAATTGATAAAGAAATAAAAAGATAAAAATAAATCGATTTTATGAAATTGAAAATATATACTGATTGATGATCTAGATGAAACCCTTGAATTGCTTGAATATGAGTTTATATAACTGATGAAGATTGAAATGAAGTTGAAAAAAGATATAAAAATTTATGAATTAAAACTAATAATGAAGCTGAGTATACTGCTGTATACCTTGCATTAAATAGAGCAGTAGAACTAGGAGCTAGTTTTATAACTTTATTTTCTGATTCTAGTTTAGTTATAAATCAGCTGAATTGAAATTGGAAGGTAAAAGAGGATAGATTAAAAATATTTAAAGCAGATATTGATAATTTAATTAAAAATAATGGTTTAAAAGTTGAATTTATATGGGTAAAAAGAGAATTAAATAAAGAAGCTGATAGATTGAGTAATGTTGCAATGGATGAAGTTAGTGAATAATTATTGAAATTAATTTTAATTTTATAATTTAATTTATATGACAATGTGGATTTGTGATACTTGTGGGGCTACTAGAGAAGGTAGATGTAAACCTAAAAAATGTGATAAATGCAATTGAACAGTTTTTTCTAAGAAAGAAGATTGTTCTTGTAAATGATGTGGATGTAAAAAATAAAAAAATAAAAAATTTTAATTTTTAATTTGTACTTATATGCATGTTTGAAAAATAATAAAAGTTGTTTGAGTTGTAATAGATGTTGAATTTTCAGATTGATATGTTCCTTCAATATATGAATCTTTGGAAGTAAAAGGACATTCTTATAAAGTAATACTTGAAACTCAACAACAATTATGAGATAGTGTCGTTAGAACTATCGCTATGAATCCAGTTGAATGATTGAAAAGAGGTATGGAGGTTGTTGCTTTGGAATGACCTATAAAAGTTCCAGTTTGAGAGAGTATTTTGGGAAGGATGTTTAATGTACTTGGTGATCCAATAGATGAAATGGAAGCTCCAAAGGCTGAATTTTATGATCCTATACATAGACAAGCTCCTGAATTTAAAAATCTTTCTACTAAAGCTGAGTTGTTTGAAACTTGAATTAAAGTTATAGATTTGATTGCTCCTATGCTAAAATGATGAAAAGTTTGACTTTTTGGTTGAGCATGAGTAGGTAAGACAGTTATAATGCAAGAATTAATACACAATATTGCAAGTGAACATGGATGATATAGTGTTGTTGCTTGAGTTTGAGAAAGAACAAGAGAATGAAATGATTTGTATCATGAAATGAAAGATAGTTGAGTAATAAACAAAACTGCTATGGTATTTGGGCAAATGAATGAAGCTCCAGGACCTAGAGCAAGAGTTGCTTTAACTTGATTGACTATGGCTGAACATTTTAGAGATAGAGAAAAAAGAGATGTATTATTGTTTATTGATAATATATTTAGATTTACTCAAGCATGATCAGAGATATCTGCTCTTTTATGAAGAATTCCTTCTGCTGTATGATATCAACCAACATTAGCTACTGATATGGGTGCTTTACAAGAAAGAATTACATCAACTAAAGATTGATCAATTACTTCAGTACAAGCTGTTTATGTTCCTGCTGATGATTTGACTGATCCAGCTCCTGCAACTACATTTGCTCACCTTGATTCTACAATAGTTCTTAGTAGAGCTATTTCTGAGTTGTGAATTTATCCAGCTGTAGACCCTCTTGATTCTAATTCAACAGTTCTTGATCCATTAGTAGTTTGAGATACTCATTATAATGTTGCTAGAGAAGTTCAAAGAGTTTTACAAAAGTATAAAGAATTACAAGATATAATTGCTATCCTTTGAATGGATGAATTATCTGAAGAAGATAAGCAAGTTGTAGCTAGAGCAAGAAGAATTCAAAAGTTTTTATCTCAACCATTTTTTGTTGCAGAACAATTTACATGAGTTTCATGAGTTTATGCTAAATTAAGTGAAACAGTAACTTGATTTAAAAAGATTTTAGATTGAGAATTAGATAATGTTCCTGAAAAATATTTTATGTATAAAAACACAACTGATGATGTTTTAGCTGCATATAAAAAGGATCAAGAAGAATGAAATGTATAGTTTATAGTATTAAATAGAATTTACTTTGAGATTTATCGTTTAATGAAAATTATTATATGAAATTAAATATACATTCTTTTAATTGAGAACATTTTTCTTCTGACAAGGTTTTTTCTGTAACTTTAATGACTATGATGTGAGAAATAACTATCTTAGATAAACATTCTCCATTACTTAGTGCATTTAAACCAAGTACTATGTTTTTACTTTATAAAGATGAAAATAATGTAACTCATAGAAATGATTTTGCTTTGTGAGCTTGATTTGTTGAGGTGAAAAATTCAGAAGTAAAAATATTGACTGATATGCTTATTGATGTTGAAGATCAAAAAGATATGGATAAAGATGCTATAGAGTTAGCAAAAGCTGATGCTGTTGCATTGATGGAGAAGTACAAGTATAGTAAAGATAAAATGGATATGGAAAAATTTATTGAAGCTGAAGATGCTTTGATGAAGTCAATAGCTCAATTAAAATTATATGAAATAATAAAATAATTATTTTTTTATTATCAAGTAAGTGGTTTTCTCTGAAAGCCACTTTTTTATTTCTCTTTTATTATTTTCTTTTAGTAATTGTCTTATTTTAGTTGCTGAAATAGGTATTTCATTTCTTGGTTTTTCATCAAAGAAAATATTTCTATATTTAAAACTTTCTTGGTATTGTTTTATAATTTTTATAGCATAATCGTTTTTTATATCTCATCATAAAAAATAAAGAAAATCTTCTTTTGATATATTTTCTGATAAGATAATATTATTTAAATAGTTTATCCAACTTTCATCTTCTTCATAATCATCTATATATCTTAATAAAATTTTATCTCAAAACTCTTTTTTTAGTATTTCTAATCTTTCTTTAATTGTATATGGATTTTTCTCATCAATTTTATTTGCTGATCATATTATAACTAAGGTTTTATTCTTTGATTTAATACTTTTATTTATAAGAGATATATGTCAGATGTGTAGAGGGCTAAATCTTCAAATAATTATTCAAACATTTTGCATTTTTGTTGAATTAATTATATAATTATATAAATTATATGTAATTTATATTTTAATAATATTGAAATATTTTTAATAACAAAATTTATTTATGGAATATACTATGAATCAATCGTGAAAAGTTGCTGTTTTTTCTGCAATAATTTGAAATTCAACAGTGACGGTTTTTAAGTTCATTGTTTTTTTTATGACATGATCAACATCAATGTTTTCAGAGTGAATTCATACATTAGCTGATTCAATGAATCAAATATTACTTTATGTGTGATTAAAAAAGTCAACAAAAAAAGCAGATAAGAAGTTTTCATATGGGTATTGAAAAGAAAGGTTTTTTCGGGCTATATTGTCGGCTTGTGGGATATTTTTTATTTGAGCCTGAGTTACTGTTTATCATTGAATAAATTGACTTATAGAACCATGACACATTAATAATTTTTGATTATCTTATCTAGTTTTGTTGTTGTCTTTTGTTGTTGAATGAACGACTTTATTAATTGCTATTAAATCAATTTATAAAAAGGAATATTGATTGATTAAATCTATAAAAAAATCTGATAACGCAAGTTTTGCTGTAATATTAGAAGACTCAGTTGCTGTATTTTGAGTTGCAGTTGCTTTTGTTTCGATTTTTTTAACTAAAGTAACTTGATATTCTTTTTTTGATAGTATTTGATCTATAATAATTTGATTATTACTTTGAGGTGTTGCTATAATACTTATTATAAAAAATAAGAATTATATTATGGGGGTATCTTTAAGTTCTGATATAAAAGAAGATTTAGTTGACCTTATAGAAAAAGATCCTTTGATAATTAAAGTCCTTGATTTTAAATCTGAAATGATAGATATTGGTGCTTATATAATAAAATGTGAGGTTGAATTTAATTGAACTTCTTTGATGAAGGAAATTAATAAACATTGATTTTTGATGGAAGAATATGTGAATGTGAAAGATGATTATGAGGATTTTTTAAAATTCTGTGTAGATTATGCAAATAGAGTACCAAGATTAATTTGAAAAAATATTGATGAGTTAGAATTAAAAATTAAAAAATCTTATCCTCAAATAAAACATATTGATATAGAATTAAATTAAATAACATATGAAAGAGAAAATTATAAATACTATAAATTTTTTGAAAGATAATGCTATAAAGTTAAATTTCTTTTATAAGAAAGGGATTATAAAATTGTCTCATGATTCAAAAATAGAAATTTCTCAGAAAATTAGGGATGATTTAAATGGGGGAAATATTTATTGGATACAAGTTTTTTTATCAAGTATTATAGCTGCTTTATGATTACTTCAAAATTCGGTAGCTGTTGTAATAGGAGCTATGTTAATAGCTCCTATGTTAAGGCCTATAAATTGAATTTCTTTTTCAATTTCAAAATGAGAAAGAGCTTTGTTTTTACAATCAATAAAGATACTTTTTTTAAGTATTTTTACTTCTATTTTGATGTGATATTTGTCTGCTAAAATAATTGGTTTTTCTACTGAAACTACAGAAATTCTATCTAGAGTTTCTCCAAATATATTGGATTTATTTATTGCTATATTTTCTGCGGTAGTTGCAATTTTGTCTTTATGATATAAAAAAATGTGACTTGAAAGTATTGCATGAGTTGCTATGGCTGCTTCTTTAATGCCTCCTCTTGAAATTGTATGAATTGAATTGTCTTTGAAAAATTATTATTTTGCTTATTGAGCAATAATGCTTTTTTTAGCAAACTTAGTTTCTATAATATTGGTATGAGTAATAATTTTTTGGTTATATTGATTTACTCCAAATAGTTGAGATAAACAAAAAACATCGTTTGAAACATTTACTTTTATAGTTTTGATAATGGTAATTATATCTGTTCCTTTGTTTCAATCTCTTTTCACAATTAAACAAAAAGCAGAAATTATGAAAAATTCAAAAAATTATCTTGAAAATATTTTACAACAAGAAAATTCTCTCATAACAGTTTCAAGTATTTGAGTTAAGTATATTTCTAAAAATAATATAGTTTTGGATTCCGTAGTAAAATTACCTGAGTGAATTGATTTTTATGATACCTTTAAAGAACAGTTAGATTTTGAATTATCAAAAAAATTAGGGAAGAATATTGATTTAAATATAGAACTTATAAGAACAGCAAATATTATTTCTTCTTGAAGTATTAATAATACTGAAAATAAAATATATGATTTTATTTCAAATGAGTTTGAAATTTCATATAATAGATTTAATTTAATAAGTTTGGAAATAAAAAAACAGAATTTTTCTTATAATATAAAGATTATTTTTTGAGTTAAAGAAAAAAATTTTGATATTGAAATTTTTTCAGATTTAGAAAACAAAGTAAAGTCTGTTTTTTGAGGTGATATAAAATTTGAACTTATTCCTCTTAGTATATCAGAAAATAAATTTGTAAAAGAAATAGAGCCTTTAGAACAGCAAAAGATTGATATTGTAAGTCAATTTAATGATTATATGAAGCAAAATTTATTACCTTGAATAAAAATGAGAAGCATAAGTATTGATTCTATTAATAGTTTTGATAAATTGCAAGCTAGTTTATCTTTTGAGGTTAATAATAAATTAAACTTAGAGTATGTTAATTTTATATCAAGTTTGAAATCTTTTGCTGACTCGTTAAATATTTGATTGGATATAAAAACATTTAGATATGATGAGATTAATTTATAATTTGATTTCTTATTTTTATTCTTTTGTCTTCATCATGAAATTTTAACATATTGTCGTTTATTATAACTCAAAAAGGATTTCAAAGTTTATGAAATCTTTTTTTTGTTTTAATTATAAAAATTGATTTTAGACATCTTTCTATAAAATCTAAACTTTTTCAGTTAAAATTATTTATTTTTCATCATTTTTTGTATTTTATATATGTATTATTATTGTCTATAATATTTTTATAGTTGTCAAAATTACACCATTTTTTATTTTCTTCAATGAATTTTTCCCATGTTTTATTATAGTTTAGTATTGGTTTTAAGTGTAAAATCCAAAAATATAGATATATGTCATCTTTTATTGATATATTTTCTAGATTAAGGGCGTTAGTTGTTATAAAGAAGCTTAAACAAAATCTATCTTTATGTTTATTTTTTGTTTTTCTAACAAATAAAACTTGAAAAATTAATGTGATAATAATTCTTGTTATCCGAATTCTTCTAGGTTTTGTTACGATAAATAAGTCAATGTCTGAGTTTTTGTTAGCGTTATTCATAGATATACTATTTCAGATTCAAATCATTTGAAGTCAGGGGATCCATTTAATATAATTTACATATTTTATAGTTTTTTCTATCAAATCTTTTTCAATTTTTCAAGGTTCTTCTTTGCAATTTTGTAATTTTTTGAATTTATTAAATTCTTTTTCTGAGAAGTATAAAGTCATAATAGTTTATTGTATTTTTAATTTTTATAAGTATATTGATTTTTTTGATAAAAGTAAAATTTTTGTTATTTAATAAAAATTATTATAAACAAATTTATTATAGTATTTGTCAACTCAAAAGTTATACAATACTTTGACAATCTAGTATAAAAGACTAAAATTTTTTTATTAAAAGTTAAAAAAAACTAAATGCTACAACAAGCTACAACAAGCTACAACAAGCTACAGCAAGGGGAAATGAAATAAAGTCTTTAAAAACAAAAGGAGTATTTTGTGCACTTCAAATGAATTACACAAGATAGTCCTTTTTTTGTTCTTTAAAATCCGAGTAAAAATTAGAATATAGAATGTAGAATGTAGGAAACTCCTTGTCATACTCGTGCTTGACACGGGTATCCAGAATACATTAACCAACAACAAAACTTACACAGACTGTCATTCCGGACTTGTTCCGGAATCATAAAAATAATAAAAATCCATATAAAAAACTTACTTTCTAACATAAACTCATGAAAAACAATAATTTAGAATATAGAATTCAGAATATAGGACTTAAACAAAAACTTCTAAACCCTAAATTCTACCAACTACCAACTAGTAAAACCGTAGGTTTTACTTTAGTAGAACTAATAGTAGTAATAGTAATCCTAGCAATTCTATGAACTATAGCATTCATAAGCTTCCAAGGATACAGTAAAAACTCAAGAGATAGTGTAAGGATAGCAGATATAAATAACCTAGAAAAATCACTATGAATCTTTGTAGTAAAAACAGGATTCTATCCAATTCCTGATAATAGTACAGAGATAACATACTTATGATGAACAGCATGGATAGAATGAACAATCTGAGATACAGTGATAAAAAATATAGATAGTGTAAGTAAAAAACCAATAGATCCATTAACAGCAAATGAATACACATATAGTATAACAACTTCTAAAAAAGAGTATGAAATCTGAACAATAAGCGAATGAATAGAAATAACACAAAACCTAACACAAAAAACATATGCAGCAACAAACTTAAATGATAAGAGAGCAGTAGTAAAATGAACATATAACCAAAAAATATTGAAAGTAAGTACATGATGACAAAACTATATACTAGCAGTACCAAGTATACTAGCAACAGACTTAAGTAATCCAACAATAGAAAATATAATACAAGAAAAGAAATTAGTATATAATAACTATAATAATATCCCACACTCATATAATCCAACATGAACAACACAAACTTGATGATTTAACTTCCAAACAAATAAACTAGTTGTATATAGTGGTGCAACAATAGACTTTGATAGTAATACAAATAAAATTACATTCCTAACAAACCTAAAAGAAGCATATAACTGAACAATCATATGACAACAAGAAGCCTATAAAGATATAACAAGTATAGATCCACAAACAGAACAAGATAAAGCAGTAAATCTAGTAAACAACTACATAACAACAAATGTATGATGAATCTCATGAAAAATAACAACAGTAACCTACAAAAGTTGTACACTAGATTGACAAACAATAGAACATAATCAAACAATAACAGCCTACTCAGAAAATAGTATACTATATTGAGCAAGTTATGATTGTACAGATAGAGCAGAAGAAAGAATATGTAATAACTGAGTACTAAGCTGAGAAGCAACATACCAATACAAAACTTGTGTAAAATGAACACCAACAAATTGTAGTGCAAACTCAAACTACACATATTTAACTCACACTTACTCTATCCCAGCTATAAACCACTCTGAAACTGCAACAAATATAAACTCACAAATAGTAAATATATCAAATTGAACACAAGTATACAAACTAACAAGTATCTGATGTAATGACTGAGTACTAGTAAACGAAACAGAAGAAACAAATCCAACAGTAACATGTAATAGTTGATATAGTGTAGTATGAAACTTATGTGAACAAAACACATGTGCAACACAACCTACATACACACATGCAACATTTACAGTATGAACTCCAACTCAACCAAACCAAACATGGCAAAACACAAATAGTTGAAATCCATGTTACTATACTTGTACAGATGGCTATACTTGAAGTGATTGTAGTATAGCACCAAATCCATATACAAGTTGTACATGACAAAATACACCTATCCCATTTTCAGCAACAACAACATATTGAGATTGAACTGCAAATGAATGTAGTTCACCTGATATAATAGTATGTAGTTGAAATTGAACATGATATACAATATCAGCCTGTAATGTATGAGCAATAACAGCTAGTACAGATTGGACAGTATCAGGATGACAATATTTTCAATGGTGAAGAAACAAAGGTTTTGCATATGGTGATGCTACTCAACAGTCAACACAAATACCGAATGCAAGTTATAATCCGAGTAATGATACTTATTGATTTGTATGGAATTCAAATCTTTCATCATATAGATATGATTGGATAGTAAGTCAAGATGATAATTTATGGTGAAATACAACAAATACAAGTATAGCAAGACAATGACCATGTGCAAGTTGATATCATGTACCAACACAAACAGAATGGTCGTGAATAGTAACAGCATGACAATGGTGAACAAATTGAGCAAGTATGCAAATAGCACTTAAAATGCCTTATGCAGGTAACCGTGGTCGGAATAATGGTGCTTTCAATCTTGGAGGTTCTTATGGTTACTATTGGTCTAGCTCACCTAATGGTACTAGCGTGTACCACTTGTACTTCAGTTCTAGCAATATTTTTCCTAGCAATATCTATTACCGTGCTTACGGGTTCTCTGTTAGGTGTTTCAAGAACTAAAATTCGACTCTTTGTTCTCTTTTGTCTCTTTTTTTGCTTCTTTTTTCTAAAAAGAAGGTATCTCCAAAATTTAGATATTCTAGATTTTGGAGATTATTTTAAAATTCTTGTCATACTCGTGCTTGACACGAGTATCCAGAGAGAGAAATAAACAAAGTAAAAATGTAAAACAAAAATTGATATAACAACAATGTAAGTACACTAGATTATCTGCTCAAGCCAGATAATGACAGAACTTTGTATTTCCTTAATAAATAAACTATGAAAAAATGTTCATTTGAAAAACTGGATGATTGATTTGTGAATTTGTATGAAGAGGGAATTTTTGTAAGATCTTATGAATACAGTGCTCTTTTACTTTCAGAATTGACTTGATATAGATTATTTGCAAATATTGATAAAAAAACTTGAAAAATATTTATAGAATGTGCTTTCCCAAAAACTAAAAATTATGAAATAATTAATATATTAGAAAGACAAAAACAAAATATGAGATTAGTAAAAAAAGATTGAAATGTAGAACAAACTATATTTTGAAATCTCTTAAAAAGAGAAAAAGAAAAACTTATACAAATAAAGAAACAACTTATATATTTTGAATAAAAAAAGATTATGACAACATATGATAATTTACCGCTTTATAAAACAAGTTATGATTTGTTATTGCAAATATTTGAAATAGTAAAAAAATTTGAAAAACAATATAAATATACTCTTTGAGATAAAATAAAAAATGAAATAATTGATTTGATAACTTCAATATATAGAGCAAATTCTAGTTTTGATAAGAGACTAAAAAATATCAAAAAAGCTAGAGAACAAGTAGAAGTTTTAAAACTTTATCTAAGACTATGTAAGGATTTAAAAATATTACCAATAAAAATATTTGCGGAAGTTTGTATGAATACAGAATCTATTTGAAAACAACTTTTTTCTTGGGAAAAAAGTCTTTGTAAAAAGTAATTATAAGGCCAGAATTTATAAGTTTAAGGATTTATAAAGTGAGCCTATTAATCCTAGTAATCCACTGAAAGAAATTTTAGTAGTAAAAGATTTGTATATTTGTTAATATATGAACAAATATAGTGATTACCTAAGCTTTAGCCGGTAACCGCAATACTGATGGGCTTACTTTCAACAATCGTGGAAACAATGCCAACTTGTGGTCAAGTACTCCTAATAGTACTAATGCTTACAACAGGAACTTGAATCGGAATAATTCGACAGTTAACCGCAATAACAATAGTCAGTTGAACGGCTTTAGTGTTCGTTGTTTAAAGGATTATATTTAAAAAAACTTGGTATTTAATAAATACTTTACTTAAAATCCAAAAAAAATAAATTTTGGATTTTTTTATATTGTTTTAAACTAAAAAAATATGTTAAATAAACAAAAACTATTATATGATTTATTTCAAGCATATTATGATGCTCGTAAAAACAAAAGAAACACATTAAATCAACTAGATTTTGAGTTTAATCTAGAAGAAAATTTGATAAAATTATACAATGAGCTTTTAAATTGAACTTATAGAGTGTGAAGAAGTATTTATTTTATACAAAATCATCCAGTAAAGAGGGAAATATTTGCTTGAGATTTCAGAGATAGAATAATTCATCATCTTGTGTATAATTGTATATCACCAATATTTGAAAAAGAATTCATATATGATTCTTATTCTTGTAGAAAATGAAAATGAACAAGTTTAGGAATAAAAAGAGTGAGTAAGTTTATAAGGAGTTGTAGCGAAAATTATACAAAAGATTGTTATGTGCTTAAACTTGATATTTCAGGTTATTTTATGAGCATAAATAAAGATATATTATTTGAGAAGATTGAAAGAGTGTTGAGAAATTATTGTCATCATTGTCATTATCTGGTTTGACTAGATAATCTAGAAAAGAGCATTGATGAGGGTAATAGATCCCCGGGTCAAGCCCGAGGATGACAGAAGTGGGAAGTTCGAGGATGACAAAGAACACAAGCCCGAGAATGAAAAAGACTTTTTGACTTTTTTTATGATCTTGAAACAATCCCCGGGTCAAGCCCGAGGACTAAAGGTTCACCATGATGACAGTCTATGAATAATTGATGACAAAGTTTTAGTTGTCATTATCTGGCTTGACCAGATAATCTAGAAAAGAGCATTGATGAGAGTAGTAGATCCCCGGGTCAAGCCCGAGGATGACAAAGAACAAAAGCCCGAGGATGACAAATACTTGATTATAATTTTTTGATAAATCTTATAAAAAAAATTATTTATAATGATTGTACTAAAAATTCTGTTTTTAGGTGAAAAAGAGTAGATTATATAGGACTACCAAAGAATAAAAGTTTGTTTTTTGCTAAAGATTGATGTGGTTTACCTATTTGAAACCTTACAAGTCAGCTTTTTTCAAATATTTATCTAAGTGATTTTGATAAATATATAAAGAAAGATCTAGTTTGTAAATACTATTGAAGGTATGTTGATGATTTTATAATTATTCATGAAAATAAAGAGTTTTTAATTTCAGTTATAGAAAGAACAAAAAAATATTTAAATGATAATCTATGACTAAGACTTCATCCAAATAAGATATATTTACAGCATTATAGTAAATGAGTATTATTTTTGGGAACTTATATAAAACCTTATAGGGTATATATAAGAAAAAGAACAATATGATATTTTTATAAGAAAATACAAAAATTAAATACAAAATTGAAAAATAATGATTTTAAATTAGATGATAAAATTAAACAAGATTTTTTATCAGTAATTAACTCATATTTAGGTATTTTAAAATATTATAAAGCTTATAAAATAACAAAAAAATTATTGATTAATCATATTTCAAGTAATTTTATAGATTATTTTAGTATAAGTAAGTGATATACAAAGATAATTAGGAAAAATTAAACATTATTTGATTTTTTTTGTTAAACTATTACACTATATTTTGTTTATATATAGCTAAATTTTATGAGATATCTTTGTACAAATTGTTCTTATATTTATGATGAATCACTTGGAGATATTACAGAATGATATGAATCATGAGTTTTACTCAGTAGTATGCAAGATTTTTTCTCGTGTCCAGTTTGTGGTGAAAATATTGATTTTTTTCAAGAAATTAATGATGAGATAAATTATTTTTCTAAAAATCAAGATTTATCTTTTGAAGAGGAGTATCATTTTCCTTTAATTTCTTTTAAAGATTGAAAACTTGAAGTAAGTATTTGAAAAGATGAAGCACATCCAAGTGAAGATAGTCATTTTATTTCAAGTATAGCTTTGTATGATGAGTATTGAGATTTAGTAGAGGAGAAGTTTTTGGGGGTAGAAGATAAATGAAATGTTTTATTTGATGATCATGATTTAGATGATTTTGAAATAAGACTTAGGTGTAATATTCATTGACTTTGGAGTTCATGATTAATTAATAAATTATCATTAATATAAAAATTAATGATTTTATTTTTTCTTTTAAAATAGGTAAAATAATTGATAATTAAATTAAATAACATAAAAAATATTATTTGTCAAATTAAAAATATGTAAAATATTTGCATTTTTTATAAAAAATATGATATGATAATAGGGGGATAATAGATTTAATAAAAAAATAAAAATGAAAAAAGTGATTTTTGAAATTTTAGTTGATAGAAAAAATGAGAAATGACCTGAAGTTTTTGAGCATATTTTGATTGTTTTACATAAGGTATTTGATAAATATTCAGCTAAAGATTTTATAACAAAGACAAAACAACTTCCTACTATATCTTTTGAAATTGCAAAAATTGCAAATAAAATAAGATTTTTTTTAATTTGTCCTGAAAATTATAATAGTTTTATTAAAAATCAGATTTTTGCCCATTTTAGTGATGTAGAAATAAATGAAATTTGAGATTATTTGTCAAGAATTCCTAATGATAAGATTACTGTTTGAAATATATCATTAAATAAATGAAATTTCTATCCTATAAAAGATTATCAGAAATTTAATGAAGAATCTTGAAAATCAATTATAGATACTTATTCTTCTATAACATCGTCTTTATCAAGAACATTAACTTATTCTGTAAATACAATTCAGATAAATTTTCAACCTATAGAGGATAACTTATGGAAAAAACAGCCTGATTTGATTATGCAGGTTTTTGAAGATGAGAATATTTCTTCTTGAAAAGTATTTATAAAAAATGCATATAAATATTTTAGGTTATGATTGATTCCTTTTTCTTTGTTGATTAAGTTTATAGGAATCATGATAAAACCAGATTCATATAAAACGAAATTTAAAAGGATTAAAGAAGAAGTCAAAGTTGAAGAAAAAGTTGAAATTCCTTTGGAAGCAAAAAATAAATTATCTTTATCATGATTTGCTTGTAGTATAAATTTGATTTCAGCATCTGAGGATGATTTAGAATCAAAATCTATAATAAATGAGATTTTTTCAACTTTGGGTATTTTTACTGGGGAAAAATATAACTCTTTTAAATTAAATTATATAAACAAGGATAATGAAAATATAAATTTAGTAAAATCAAGAGCTTTAAATAATTATTTTGTTTTAAATACAAAAGAACTTGCTTCTTTAGTTCATTTACCAACAACTTATGTAAAAACTCCTTCAATAAATTGGGTTTCAGCTCGTAATTTTGAACCACCAGCAAACTTATCAATAGTTGATTTAGATTCTGTGGATTCTGATTTAACTCCTATTTGAAAAACAAATTTTAGGTGAACTAATATAGATTTTTGAATATGAGCAAATGATAGAAGAAGGCATATGTATATAATATGAAAAACCTGAATGTGAAAATCTACATTGCTTGAAAATATGATTATTGATGATATAAAAAAATGAAGATGAGTTGCTGTAATTGATCCTCACTGAGATTTAGCGGAAAATATAATAGGATTAATTCCTAAAAATAGAACAAATAGTGTTATTGTCTTTGATCCATCAGATGTAGAATGGCCAATTGCTTTTAACATGTTTGATTGAGTAAGTAAAGAACATAGAGCGTTAATTGCATCTTGAATGGTTTGAATATTTAAAAGAATATTTTGAGACAGTTGGTGACCAAGACTTGAATATATACTTAGAAATACTTTTTTGAGTTTGCTTGAATATCCAAATTCAACTTTACTTTCTGTCCCTTTAATGTTAACTTCTGATTTATATAGGTCTAGGGTTGTTTCAAAGATAACAGATCCGGTTGTAAAGAAATTTTGGATAAGTGAATTTGAAAGAATGGCCCCAAATCAAAAGATTGAAGCAGTTTCTCCAATCTTAAATAAAGTTTGACAATTTTTATCAAGTCCAATTCTTAGAAATGTTTTAGGGCAACAAAGAAATAGTTTTAATTTAAGATGGGCGATGGATAATTCAAAGATTATTATTGTAAATTTATCAAAATGAAAAATATGAGAAGATGCTTCAGCTTTGCTTTGATCTATGCTTGTAACTAAGTTTCAACTGGACGCCATGAGTAGAGCTGATATAAAAGAAAAAGATAGAAAAGATTTTTATTTATATGTTGATGAGTTTCAAAATTTTACCACTGATAGTTTTTCAACTATTTTATCAGAGGCACGTAAATATAAGCTAAATTTAGTTATGGCTAACCAGTATATTGATCAAATGACTGAAGAAGTAAAATGAGCTGTGTTTGGTAATGTTTGAAGCCTTATTTCGTTTCAGGTTTGATATAATGATGCTTTTTTGTTAAAGGATGTTTTTGCATGAGAAGTTAGTGAAAATGATTTAATTAATTTAAAGAATCATTCTATATATACAAAACTATTGATTAATGGTATGCCTTCTTCTATATTTTCAGCTAATACATTTCCACCAATAAAAAGAGATGAAAAAGAATTTAAAGTTAGGTATGAAAAAGTGTTATCAGTTAATAGGGAAAAATATTGTAAACCAAGAGACAAAGTTGTGAAAAATATAGAGGATGTACTTGGTGAATTAGATTCTGCTGAAAATGTTGTGATAAAAAATAAAGAAATAGCAAAGAAAGAAAAAAATAAGAAATAGTAGTTTTTCTAAATAAAAAAATATATGACCATTTAGGTCATATATTTTTTTATTTAGAAAATAATTTTGGTGGCGTTAGTTCAACACTAGAATTATATATTATAACAAATGCTCAATCAGTGTATTTACATATTCAAGGAGATGATTCAAGACAACTATTTATTCATCTTCTTACATAGTTTAAATCATAAATCATTGCTATATCAAAATTAGTTGTTTTAGTTCATCAAGGCAATATATATTCTCATCAATTATATATTGATCATCATATTGTATTTCTTGTAAATAGTGATCATTTCAATATAAGTTGGTTTTGAAGGTCATTTGTTCTATTAGGTGTATCGATAGTATAAGGATTTCAGCTATTGTTGGAACTAATAATTCATCAATCAGCATATATAATAGCATTTATGCTTTTTACATTAGGAGTAATATATATATTTCATTTTCACATGTATCAGTTTGTTATATCATATCAATCACTTAGTACTATTATACCAAAATTTTTATTGTTTGTATTTAAATTTCAATTAATAGTTAAGTTTCAATCTTTTATAACTAGTGTTTCATAGTTTACTTCTCAAGATAATATATAATCTCATTCTATGTATTTTACATTATTAATTAATTGTCAATTTGACATGTTTATTATGTATTTGTAAGCATTTTTTCTAATAGTAGTTCTTGTATCTAGTTTTGAAATATCTGAAAAATTTGAATTTTGTCAAGTTATTACTTGTTTTCATTGTCATTGAAGTTCTCAAATTACCTTTACTCATAAGAATTTTTTGTTATCACTTATTGAAATAGGGGTTGTATCATAAATACCAGCATCACTAGTTAGATAGTATTTTATGTTATTTCATCATAAATTATAACTTATTATTGGATTTGGATTTGTTTTTAATCATATTGTTCAATTTGCACTTGTTCAATTTATAGATGTGTTTATTTTTGCATCAAATTCTAAGTTGCTATTTATTGTTCAAGTTCAAAAATCTACTGAAAAATTATTTTCGTCAAATGCTTTAATTGTACTAAGATTAAATCAACTTATAGAGTAAGATGAAGTTAGATTAAGTAAATTATTTATTTCAAGTTTATACTTCTGTGCAGTTCAAAAATTTACTGTTCAATTCCATGTTATTCAGTTATCATTTGATACTTTAAAATTTCAAATAAAAGGTTTTTTAAAGGAATTTTTAGTGAATGAACTTATGTCATTGTATAAATCTAAACTTGAAGCAGTATCTTTGTAAGTATTATCCCAAGTATTGATTTTAATTTTAAATTTTTCATAAAATTCTCAAGGAGATGATGCTTTGATTTTAAAATTTAATTCTCAATCATTATTTGTTTTTTGTGTATTATAAGAATATTCATTAATTGCATCTGTTCATAAGCTTTGTTCTACCATATTTGTTTTTACAGTTTTACAATCAAAAAAGTCATTACAATTTTGATCTATGCTTAATATATTTTTTCAATAAATAGGATTTCAATAATTATCGTTTAATGTTATTTTATATGTGTAATAATCACTATTATTTCAGTATTTTGAATTATTTGCATCAATAAGATTTATACTTCATATTATATTATTATTTGGATAAATTGTATACGTTTTATTTAATTCATTAATATTTCAAGCATTATCTTCAGTACAAACATATAAAATATGTGTTCATGAGATATTGAGTCATATATATGAATTATTTAAGAAATCAGTTCAATCAATTGTTTTATTTATTCATACAATCCTTCTTCAAATTACTTTGTTTTGTGTTTTTATACAACTTGAATCCCATTTATATTTTGAACTTTTAATTCAGCTTAATGAATCTGAAAAACTTAGTTTTATGTTATTTTCTCATGCTAAAAATGTATTGTTTTGTGTAATATTACTTCCATTTTCTATATTTAATATTGGTAATTCTTTATCTATTTTACTTATTTGAAAATGTTTAGTAAGGCTATTTCAAGCATTGTCTTCAATTTTTAATGATGTATCTATTATATTGTTTGGAATGTATTTTTCAACTAATTCTTTTTTACATCAACTTAAGTCATCTATACATTTTAAATATAGTCTTCTATCTCTATTTACCCAGTCATATGTGTCATCTGAGTAATCTTTGTTTGATCATGCTGTTGTAACTTGCATACATTTTGTATTTCACGCATTATCATAAACACAAATATTTTTAGTAATTCATGTTGTTAACCATAAAACTCTATCTTGATTTTCTTTACATCAACTTCATCATTCATCCTCACATGTTATTCAAACTTTTTGTTTTCATTCATCAAATTCGTTGAATAATTCAATATTTATTTTTGGAATAGATTTATCTATATTATTAATATGAAATGTTTTTTTTAATTCATTTCAAGCTACATCTTTTAAGGTTAGATATCAAGTACATCATCCTTCAATGTTACATGAATAAGATGGGGTAGTGTTTCAAATCAACCAACTTTCTCAATCTATTCATGTTAATGTTGCTGTTTTATATCAATTTGTCCATGTTTGATTATTTGGAGTGTATGAAACTTGTCATGTTGGAGCTGTTTTGTCTATTTTCCGTACTTCAAAGTTAAATTTTATTTTATTTCAATTTTTTAAATCTATTGATAGTTCTCATGTTCAATTTTTTTCGAAGTCCATATATTTTTCGTCTTCCTCACATATATTATTGTTTGGACATTTTATAATTACTCTTACATCAGTATTTACAAAGTCATTTGCAAATTTTTCTCTATAGATTCAATTATAATTTCTTTCAATAAATATTACATTTCATAATTCTCATCAAGAAAGTTTATAAAACCATATGCTTTCATGAGGGGCTAAATCTATATTTCAACTTCAATTATTATTTCAGTTGTTATTTCAGTTGTTATTTCAGTTATTGTTGTAATCACTAAAACAATAACTTAAACTTAAAAGTATAAAAAAGAAACTTATTATTATTGAAATTATTTCAATAAATTTGAAATTATTTTTTTTCATAGTTATTATATAAAAAATATTTATTATATAATAATTTTAACATTTTTTAGTTAAAAAGTAAAAAAAGTAGAGTGTTTTTGTAACAATCTCTACTTTTTTTATAAAAAATATGTTTATTGAACTCATCCTTCACTTACATCAGGACTTTGTGTATCTGTTTCTTCAACACTACATGCTGAGTTTGCTGTGTAAGTTGATCTATTTTCTGCTCTCCAAGTTCAACATGCATATCAAGTTCATCTTGTATATGTTGTTGTTATTGTTCAGTTACATGTTCTTTTTCAATTAGTCCAAGCTGAACATTTAGTATAATCAACTACACATTCTCATATTGATGATGTGTATTTGTAGCAAGTAAAATCATTATTTGCAAGTAAATTGTAAGCTCAATATATAATTAGTAATCAAACAATTATCAATATAGCAACAATATAATTTTTTTTCATATATATGTTTTTAAAAAATAAAATTTATTTAATCTATATTATAGTAAAGTCATTCTTTTAATCAATTTTTATTTATTAGTTTTATTCAACTATTTTCCCAAATTCATTTTTTTACATTTAAAACCCACCATGGACTAAATCATGATATATTTCTTTCTTTAAGAAACTCAAAAGTTATTGGATATCCTTCTTCTTCAGATTTTTCAAGTATTAAATCAAGTTCAGATTCAGTTAGCATTTTTGTTCAATTTATATCACTAGTCATCATACTTTTTATGTCAATATATTGTTGAGTTTTTATTGGATTTTTTTTGCTTATATATAATTCGTTTCATTGTGTATCAGTTATGAGTAGGTAAGTCATTCCATTGGTAATCATCATATTTCAATCTAATCAATAAGTATTATCAAAGTTGTCTAATGTCAGAAAGTTATCCATTCATGGAGTATCTTTATTGAATTCATATATATATGTAATAAATTTTCATGAATAAGTTTTTCAATTTTTATAAACAATGGAATTTTTATTTATTTCAAAAATATTTCAGAGACTAGATTTTATTATATAAGGAGTTCAATTTATTATTTTTGATGTATCTAATTCATTTTTTGTATCATATTTGTGTAAGTTAAAATTTATATCATTTTCTACTTGATTATCGTAGTCAAAAATAATATATGTTCAGTTAAATCAGTCAGATAGTCATAAATATGATGCTCTTAATCTAATTCTAGTTTCTGGATAAGTTTCAAAGCTTAGAGTATATTCTCAATTATTATCAGTTGTTGTTTTTATATTTGGATTATTTAATAGTGAAATACTTGCTCATTTTAGTGCTGAGTCAGAATTAAACGCTTTTCACTTTATAGTATAATTAATTTTATTTGCTCATGATATTTTTTTATATAGGTTTGCTTTATCATATTGTCATGCGTAGTCATAAATGTAAGATAATTCTAAATAATCTTCTTTTGATTTATTACTTATATCTTCAAGTCTTTTTTTAATTTCATTAAAAGATTCTCATGAATTAAAAGATAGTATTTTATTATGTATGCTAAGATTTCTTGGAAGTTCATTGTTTTCTAAGAATCTTACTGAATTTCTAACTCAATTAGGTTCTCAATAAACATAATTATCATTTAAATATGATTGAAATATCTCATTTATTGCTATATTTTTAATATTTTTGTCAGAGTTTTTATCTACATTTATTATTGTATCATTATCTATTTTTTTTATGATTGTGTTTTTTCAAGATCAAGTTTTTATATAGAACGGTTCTTTTTCTAAATTTACACTTAAAGATATTCAACTTCAAGTATTAAAGTAGTGTATAAATTCATTTAGAGTTTCATATTTGTTTGGATCAATGTCTTTTTTTGTTATATCTACTTCTTTTTCTTTTGAATATATTATCTTTGAACTTTGAAGGACATCTGATTTTATTTGAGAATTATCTTCTTTTATTTTTTTTGAGTCTTTATTTACTATTGTTAGTATCGTATATGTTCATAATACAATAAATAAAAACAAAGCTGAAAAGATTAATTTTTTTTTGTTTAACATAAATTTATAATTAATGTTATATTTTTGATGTTTTTGTTATTATTTCTTCTTCGTAAGGTGATGCTATTACCTGTATTCAGACATGGTCTGTTCATGCGAAAAATAATCATTGTCATATTGATGAGTTCAATAATATATATTTCTCTTGTTCTGTCAATTTAAAAATATTTTGTAGTACATCAATTGATGCTGATGATTGTTTTAATAGTAGTTGTATTGATGAGTTTGTAACTATTGGTTTTCATTGTGGGCTTGATAAAAAGTCTTCAACATCTTGAGTTATAGTTGTTACTCATAGTCAATATTTTCTTGCTCTTTTTACTAATCAAAATAAAAATTTTGCACTATCTTCATATTGCATAACATTCCATGCTTCGTCTATTACTAGCATTCTTCTTTTAAATGAGCTTCTTATTTTATTCCAGATATGGTTCATTATTACATACATTGCAATAGGTCTTAATATTTCATCTAAATCTCTAACTGAAAAAACTTGTAATCATTCTTCTAAGTCTATGTTTGTTTGTTGACTAAAAATTCATGCAAAAATTCAGTTTGTAAATTTATCTACTCTTTTTACTAATCAACTTGCTCAATCCATAGTTTCAAGAACTTCTTGTAAATCTTTCATTGTTGGAATTTCTTTTCATTCTATGTTATCATCATCAAATGTTATTCATTTTAAACTATATGTTGATATTATAGCTTTTTCAAGAATAGTTTCTTCATCAATTGTTATTTTTCAAAGCATTAAATTCATTAGTCATAGTAAATTAATTACAGCGTTTCTAAGTAAATCTCATGGTTTTAATTCTTGATCTTTAAGTCAAAGAGGTAAATCAAAAGGATTTATTCTTTGGTTAGAGTTTAATGATACATTTAAATAACTTCATCATACAGTTTTTACAAGATTATTATACTCATTTTCTGGATCTATTACTATTACATCTGTTCAAATCATTAGACTTCTTAAAATCTCAAGTTTTATAGTGAATGATTTTCATGATCAAGATTTTGCAAAAACACACATATTTGCGTTTTCTGTTTTAAATCTGTCAAAGATTATTAATGAATTATTATGAGTATTAATTCAGTATAGTATTCATTCGTTGTGACTTAATGTTGACGATGTAAATGGGAAAGTTGTTGAAATTCATCAAGTTGACATATTTCTGTATACAGATAGTTCATCTTTAGCAAATGGTCATGTTGATGTAAATCATTGTTCAGCTCTCAAAAAACTTTGTTTTTGTAATACATTTCTTCATGCTAATATTGTTTCAATATCTTTTCATATTTTTGTTAATTTTTCTTCTGTATCACTATATATTGTTATATAAATTCAAAGGTGAAAATATTTTTCTTCTCATCTTGTAAGCTTTTGTCTAAATTCTTCAACATCTTGTATTTGTGCTTCTAGTGCTGGATCATTTATCAATCATTTTTCTATATTTATTGATCTTTCTGAAAATAATTGAGTTAATCTTTTTCTTAAGAATTTTTGGATAAAGTTTGAGTCTATAGGATATATAAATAGACTTAAATCAAGTTTTATATCCCAATTAATTATAGGAGATAACCAGTTTCATTCCAGATAACTAGGGTATGCATATACAAAAAATGTTCTTGCATAGATATTGTTTATTTTTATTTTGTCTGGAAAAACTTTCATGAATGCGGGAGAAATTATGTCTTTTATATAAGCTAATGCACTTTTGTAGTCGTTTTCAGCTTCGATAATTAATTTGTCTTCATCTTTGTTCTCTTCTTTTGTCTTATTATTTTCTGGTACAATGAAAGATTTGATATTTTTATCATAACTATAAATATCTCAATTATATCTTTTTTTTACTAATTCTTTTAGTTTGTATATTTTTTCTTTATTGCTTTCTGCTTGCATTTTCTTTTATAAATATATAAAAATTACCACTTCCATTCAGTTATTACTGATTCATCGTTAAATATTTTTTCAGAGAAATCTTCTGTTTCAATATAATCTTTAGGTTTGTATTGTATTACTACTAGAGTCACATCATCAACTTGAAAAGGTTTATATCACATAAATCTAGATAAATTTAGAGTTATGTTATTAAAAACTCCTTGAGCTGTTTTATATCATTTTCACATTAGATTTGGTGCTTTTTCTATTGCTTTAACAAGTCTATCTTCTCAAAATCTTTCTTTTATTTCTGAATTATCATTACTATTTATTGCATCTGTTACTCAGTCACTATATAATACAACTATATCATTTTCTTCAAATTTGATTTCATTTTCTTTAATTAATTTTTCTATATTTTTCATCATTCATAAAGCAAGTCACCCTGATTTAATTTTGAAACATTTTTGTAATTTATCTTTATATATAAGTAAATACTCATGTCATGCTCATGTCATAAACAATCTTTTTTCAACTTCATTCCATCTTAGAAGTAGTGTACTCATAAGTAAGTTTGCTTTGATTCTTGGTTTTAATATTTCATTTGTTTTTACAAGTACACTTCATCAAGAAACAAAAAAATTTGTCATTCATTCTATTAATGCGTTAACCATAACCATTATAAATCAAGCTCAAACTCAATGTCAGGTTGCATCTCAAATATATATATAATAATTATCTTTATTTTGTATAATATCAAAACTATCTCATCAAATTTCTCACATTGGTTTTGATCTTGCAACAATATTTAAAGATGGAGGAGGTGTGATTTTTTTATTTAATAATTTTTCTTGAATTTCTTTTGCTAATTCAACTTCTGATGATATAACTTTTCATCTTAAAAAATCATTTTTAATGTTTTTAAAACTGTTTAAAAATTCTATAAAGAATGTGTTTATATATGTGATATTTGGATTTATTGTTTTTTCAAATTCTATTTTTTCTTTTGTTAAAATAGTTCTTTTTATGTTTTGAGTTAGTTTTTTTATAGGACTAGTATATGATATATTTATTATATATGATAGAAAAAGAGTTTGAAAAATTACAATACTTATTCACATAATATTCAATGTTTTTGGTTCTATGTCAGTTCAGTTTCTAAAATATGTGCTTATTAACCAAATGTTTATTATTGTGAAAATAAACATTGTTATTCATATAATATGTAGGTATAAAAATTGTTTTATTTTTGTAAGAAATCACATTTTTATATATATTTAAAAATTATTTATATAAAGTGTAACATTTTTTTTATAAAAAATCAAAATAATATAACAATATTTAAATTTTTTGAAAAAGAGTATTTTTAAGTATTATTTATTTGTGTTTTATTTGAGAATTCTTCTTAAATACTTCTTAAACTCAAAAGTATATAATAAAATCACAAAAATTTAATTTATAAGTTTTATTATATGAAAGATAATGTTTTAATATGAAAAATAATTTCCTTTGTTTTAGGGATGATAATATGATGAGTATTAGTTTATTCTTATTCTTATTTTATACCTTGATCATCAAATAATTCTTCTTTTTGATGAAATCCTTGAACTCCTCCTAATTGAACTATGGATGTTTCAAGTATGTCTGATTCTCAATTAGAAAAAATGGCTGAAAGCGCAGGAATAACAAAAGATGAGTTAAAGGCAAAACTTGAATCATGAGAAAGTTTAAGAAATATAATGCCTAATAGATCATGAAGTTGATCTGCTAAATTACAAAATACTTCAACTTGAAGTAATTAATATATAATTTTATAGAACATGTTTAAATTTAACACTAAGTATTTTTTAATTTGATTGATTTTAATTTTAGCAATAAATTACAAGACTTTTTATCAATTTAGTTCAACAACAACTAATTCATCATCGGGGTCAACACTTATTGTTGAAACCTGAAGTATTGAGAATACAATTGAAGTATCATGAGATTCTGAGTTAGTTGATGAACAGAGTTTAAAATTTACTAAAGAATGAACTATTACAAAAGTAAATTTTAAAGCTTGAGATACTGTAAAAAAGTGAGATATAATTGCAGAACTTGATAATACAGATGCTTATGATTCTATTGAACAGGCTCAAATAAGCTTAGATAATGCTAATATTAGTTATAAACAACTTTTTGATGAGCCAGATAAAAGTCAGATATTACAATCAAAAAATGCTATAACTTCTGCTGAAAATAGTTTAGAAATTGCTAAAAAGGAGTATGAAAACTTAAAAACAACTCAACAGAATTCTTTAACACAATTAGAAAAAAATATTGAAACTTCTAAGGGAGATTTAGAAACTTCTAAAACTAATTTAGAATTATCAAAGAAACAATTAGAAACTTTGAAGCAAACACAAAAAAATTCTTTAAGTAATACTGTTTCTAATAAAAGTACTACAGTTATTAATATTGAAAATACTTTAAAAACTAATTTATCTGAAATTGAAAATATAATTGAACAATCAGATTATATTATGTGAGTTTCTAATGATAATAAAGATAAAAATAATTCATACGAAAATTATTTATGAGCAAAAGATTTAGCAGTTAAGTCTAAAGCTACTGCCTCATTACTTAATTCTATTAGTTCATATGAAGATTTGAAGTCAACAGTTAGTAAATATAATTATGATTGAAATATTAGTACTATTAAAACTTTATTGAATAAATATTTAATAGTTTATAATAGTTTAGCAGATACAACCGATTTAATTTATAAAACTCTTGATAATAGCGTGGAAAGTGATTGAGCTTTATCTGATTCAGATATACAAACAAAGAAAAGTACTATGTCTTCTTATAGAACAACTGCACAAAATAAGTCTACAACAATTAATTCTTCTTTAAATACATTAGATACATTATCTGATACTGATTTAATTAGTCAAAGTAATTCTAATACAATAGAACAGACTCAGGCATCAATAACATCAAGCGAATTAAGTATAAAAAAACAGGAAATTAGTATTGATAATAGTGAAAAAGATTTAGAAACAACTAAAGAAAATTATAGAATTGCTTTAGAAACAAAACAAAAAGATATTGATTCAAAAGAAAGATCTTTAGAACTTGCTAATATTAGTTATGATGAATTAATGGATTGACCAACTTCAGATGAAATTCAAAAATCAAAGAATTCTATTAAACAAGCTGAACTTAATTTAGAAAGTGCTTATGAAAAATTGGATGATTATAAGTTAGAAGCTCCTTTTGATTGAGTAGTAAGAAAAATTGATTATATGGTTTGAGATAATATAACAACTGATACAGATAAATATGTTTATATAGAAAATCCTGATTTGCTTGTAATTACAGTGATGCTTGATCAAATAGACATAACAAAAGTTAAATTATGACAAGAAGCTAAGGTTGTTTTTGATGCTTACTCAACAACTACAGTAAAAGCAGAAATTAGTTCTATTGATACTCAGCCTGTAGAAACATCTTGAGTTGTATCATATGAAGTTAAATTGGTTTTGAATGATGATACTTTTGATAAGAAAATACTTTCTTGAATGGGGGCTGATATAGAAATAATTGTTGAATCAAAAAAGGATATTTTAGTATTGAAAACTTCTGCAATAACAGAAAAAGATTGAAAAAGTTATGTTAATGTTTTAAAAAATTGAAAACAAGTGGAAACTGAGATAGTTATATGAATTAATTGAGATTGAGTTACTGAAATAGCTTCTTGACTTGAAGCATGAGATCAAGTTGTTACTGCTGATTATGTAAATTCTTCTTCAAGTGATACAACAACTTCGACATCACTATTTTGACCATCATCTAATAAGTCATCATCTTCGAGTTCTTCAAATAGTAGTTCTAATAAAGATTTTTGACCTCCAGATTGATTTTAATAAAAGTATTTAATAATAATAAAATGATTATGTTAATAAAATTAGAATGAATAAAAAAAGATTATAAAATGTGAGAAAATATTGTTCATGTTTTAAAATGAATAGATTTGGTTATATATAAATGAGATTTTGTTTCTATAATGTGACCTAGTTGAAGTGGAAAATCTACATTAATGAATATTATATGAATGCTTGATGTCCCATCAAATTGAAAATATATATTTGATTGAAACGAAATAACTTGAAAAAGAGAGGATGATTTATCAAAAATAAGAGGTAAAAGTATATGATTTATTTTTCAAAGTTATAATCTTATATCAAGAATGTCAGTCATAAAACAAGTTATGCTTCCTTTAGCTTATCAATGAATTGCAAAATCAAAAAGAGAGAAAATAGCTCTTGAAGCACTTGCTAAAGTTTGACTTGCTGATAAGAGGGATAATAAACCTAATGAACTTTCTTGATGACAACAACAAAGAGTATCTATTGCAAGAGCGTTAGCATTAAATCCTGCTATGATTTTGGCAGATGAACCAACGTGAGCACTTGATACTAAGACTTGAGAAGATATAATGAATTTATTGACTGAACTTAACAATGAGGGAAAAACAATAGTATTGATAACTCATGAAAAAGATATTGATGCTTATGCTAAGAAACATATATTTATAAAAGATTGACTTATATTGAATTAAAGACTAACAAAAAAAATATGTTTAATATTGTATTTGAAAATATTGTAAATTCTTTGGAATCTATAAAATCTAACAAACTCAGATCTTCTTTAAGTATGCTTTGAATAATAATTTGAGTTTCATCAGTTATTATTTTGACAGCAATATGAAATGGTAGTAGTCAGGCAATTGTTGATAAAATAGAAGAAATGTGAACAAATATCTTAACAATTTCTGCATGATGATGATTTTGATGAAGTAGAGAGAGGGCAACTGCTACTAATATATTGACAGCAAAAGTTGTTACAGAGATAAAAAATAACATTGATTGATTAAGTTCAGTTTTACCTATTGTTTCTACTAATTGACAATTGGAATATTGATCTAATGATATGAGTGTGTCTGTTTATTGAATTGATACTAATTATTTTGATGCAAAGAATGTTGAAGTAGTTTATGGAAATAATATTACTCAAACTCATTTAGATAATTTAGATAAAGTTGCTGTTCTTTGACAAGATGTAGTTGATGAACTTTTTGATTGAGAGAACCCTGTTTGACAGAATATAAAAATGTGAAATAATGTTTTTGAAGTAATTTGAGTAATTGAAGAAAATTCAACTTTGGGGTCTTATATGTTTATTCCAATTACAACTGCTTCTATCAGGATAACTTGACAAAAATATTATTCTCAGATTTTAGTTGCTGTTCAAGATGCTGAACAAGTTGATACAAAAGAAACTGAAATTGATACATTGCTTCAAAAAGTTTTAGAAGTCACTGATACTAGTAATTTGCCATATAGAATAAGAAATCAATCTGAAATGCTAGAAAATATGAGTTCTATAACTGAAACCTTGACTTTACTCTTAAGTTGAATCGCTTGAATTTCTTTACTTGTATGATGAATTTGAGTTATGAATATAATGCTTGTTTCTGTTACTGAAAGGACAAAAGAAATCTGAATAAGAAAGGCTATATGAGCATGAAAAAAGGATATATTATTACAGTTTTTAACTGAAGCTTCAAGTTTAAGTATTTTATGATGAATAATATGAATTGCTTTTAGTTATTTAGTTGTGTATTTATTGAACTATTTTTCAGTATCTGCATTAATTACAACAAAATCTATTATTATAAGTTTTTTATTTTCACTTTGAATTTGATTAATTTTTGGTATACTACCTGCATATAAAGCAGCTAAACTTAGACCTATAGATGCTTTAAGATTTGAATAATATATAAATTCAAAATATGAATAAATATATAAAATACATAAAAGTAGTTTTACTTTTGTTTTCTTTATCTTCGTTATTGGTTATACTTTCTCCAAGTTGATTTTATAAAGAATTTTGATCTTTAGCTCGGGCTTTACTTGTTGTTGTAATGTTTATAAGACCGGTTAAAGATATTTTTCCTAAATGTAAATTATTTATATATTTATTAAAATTTAGAAGAGAACTTTGAATTTTAGTTTGAGTTTTTTGATTAGCTCATGCTGTTTGATATGTGATTATGATGAGTTATAGTAATATTTTCTGAATTTTTATTGATTCTTTTACTTGGGATTATACTGGTTTACTTTTTTGGGGAATGCTGGCTTTGCTTGTATCTATTCCATTGTTATTAACATCAAACTCTTTTTTTACAAAATTGTTGTGAAAAAATTGGAAATTATTACAGAGATTGTCTTATCTAATGTTTGTTTTTGTAGCAATTCATATTTATATGATAAGATGAGAGATTTGACCAGTTATTGTAGTTTTAATATGGTTTATATTATTTAATATTGCTTATTATCAAAATAAGAAAAATTCTCATAAAAGTAATTTAAAATGACCAAAATGGCTATGTATTCCTTGTTGATACATATATGATCAAAACATAGGAGATCCTGATTCTTGAATAGTTCCTTGAACAAGATTTGAAGATATTCCTTCTGATTGGCTTTGTCCGGTTTGCTGAGTTTGAAAAAGTGATTTTGTATTATTAGACGTAGATATAGAATTAAATCAATGAAAAATAACTTCTTTAAATTATTTGACTGATGATGTTATTGAGTTGGTTTTAATATCAAAAAATGATTTCGAATATATTAATTGACAATTTGTTTCTTTTGTTATGAAGGATGATAAATGAGAATTTAATAGAAGTTACTCTATTGCCTTAAAAGATGAAAATCTGATTACTTTCTTAATTAAGTTAAAACAAGACTGAAGAGCAGGTATTTTATTTAAGAAAATGAAAGTTTGAGAAAATGTTAAATTTACAAGTGTGTCTTGAAAATTTTTGTTACAAAATACTAAAAATAAAAAAGTTTTCATAGCTTCTTGAACATGATTAGCCCCTATATATTCTATGCTTTTAAGTTTGTCTGATGATATTGAAAAAGAATTATATTTTTGAGTAGCTTATAAAAAAGATTTGTTTTATTTTGATAAATTAAGTTTAATAAAAAATTTAAAAATTAATATATACTTGTCAAGAGAAGATGTTGAATGATATAATTTTGGTAGAATTAACTTTGAAGATATAAGTTTTGATGAAAATACAGAAGTTTATATATGTTGAAATTCTTGAATTTTAGATTCCGCAATGCAATATTTTGATTCAAAGAATATCTTAAGTAATGTTTTTTTTGAAAAATTTTAAATGTTTCTTAAATTAGAATGTTATAATATTTATACATTATTATATAAAATAACAAATATGAATAAATTTAATAAATGAGTAATTTTTTTACTAATTATTTGGTTACTTGCAAGCTGTTCTTCAAGTGATACTTGAGATAATAATATAATAGAACAAGATTGATTAAGCCAAACACAAAATGAGCAATCTGTTGATTCTGAGAGTGTTGATGATAATAGTGTTTCTATAGATACAGTGAGTGAAGATAGTTCTGATGGTACATCTATTGCTACTGATACAACAATTGATTCTTGATGAAACGATTCTAATATGTCAAGTAAAGATAATTCTTCGGTATCTATTTCATCTAATACAAATACTGATGAAATAAAAAAGATTGATGTAGATACTTGAAAGAAATTGACTATAAGTTCAAAGTGTATTTGATGTGGTCATTGTGTTAGATTTTCTTCAACAAATTTTTCTTTTGATAGAGCATCTCATAAAGCAATTGTAATAAGTCAAGATAATATGGATAGTAGCTGAGTTCAACAAGCTATTGATAGATGTCCAGCTCAAGCAATTTCTATCTCTTAAATATTTCTTAATCCTACTAAGTATAATATAAATATGTAATAATTAATTATTACATATTTATTTTTTTATTGTGGTTAATATTTTATTATATAATTAATTTTTATGAAAAATAGAAAATTAATAGCAACAGTTGCTGTTTTACCTTTTTTAGGTTTAACTTATTTAACATCAGCTTCATATGATTGTTCTACATTGGATATGCAAGATTTAAAAACAATTTTAGATAAACAACATAATTGAACAATATTGACTGATGATGAACAGACTGTTTTGGATAATGCAAAATCTTGTATATCTACATGATCATGAAAGGATATGAAAATGTGATCTTGAACTATGAATATGTGAAAAGATTTTAGGATGATGAATTGATCAGGAACCAATATGCCAGAGATGACTGATGAACAAAAAGTTCAAATGGAAGAAGTAAAAACAATTATGGAAAAAAAGAAGAATTGAGAAACTTTAACTGATGATGAACAAACTATTTTAAATCAATATGAGGCTAATAGACATTCTATGTGAAGTTGATCAATAGATAAGAAAAATGATAACCAACAAAAGACTAGTTCAAGTTATAAAATTAGTAATTCTTATAAAACTAAAATAGATTCTGCTGTAAATAGTGTTTTTAAATGATTAGATTCTTATTCTGATGATGATAAGCTTACACTTTTAAATAAATTAAAAAATAATATTGAAAAAAAACAAACAAATGTTTCTAATTCATCTTATTCTGACACTAAAAAATCCGCATATAGTAATATATTTAGTTATATGTTAGAACTTATAAATGATGAAATAGATAATGTAAATTGAGAAACTGATGATTCTGATGCTGATAGTTTAATAGAAGATTTGTTTGAGTAATTATTCTTAAATATTTCTTAATTGTTTTAGATATAATTAAAGTGTAACCTCGAGGATTACACTTTGGACAAGAAGTAAATTTATTATATTCTTTTATCTTAAAAAGTAAATAAAAAGGTTCTAAAGAATTTATAGTAATTTACATTACATAAATTTATTATTTAAATAAATATATATGAAGAATAAAGAGTTATTAACATGATTATTGCTTACTACGGTTGTTGTAGGTTGAGTATGAGTTTCTTTTGCCAATGATTCAACTACTTCTTCTGGTACTACTGATACTTTTAAAGAATTTAGAAAAATGCCAGATTTAACAGATGAACAAAAGGCAGAAATGGATGCAATAAAAACAATAATGGATAAAAAGAAAAATTGAGAGACTCTGACAACAGAGGAACAAACTAAATTAGATACTTTTGAAGCAAATAAAACTGAATGAAAATGATTTTGATGAGGTATGTGATGAAAATGACATGGTAGAGATGGTTTTATGTGACAAGAATTAACTTATGCAGAAAAAACAGCTTTACAATCTATGACTGATACTGAAAAGAAAAGTTTTTTTGAACAAAAAAGAACAGAAGCAGAGGCTAAGATGACAGCAGAAGATAATGTAATAGATAAGTTATTAGCTTGACAAACTTTGACATCTGATGAAGAAACGGTTAGACAAGAAATCATAAAGGAAAGAGCAGATATAAAAGTAAAAAAAACAGAAATGGATTCAATGAGAACAATAATGGAAAAAAAGAAAAATTGAGAAACTCTTACAAGTGATGAACAGTCTAAATTAGATTCTTTTGAAGCAAGTAAAACTCAAAAATCTGAATAAAATAAAGTTTAAAAAGTAAAAACAAAATTAAGTAAAATAAAAAGTTTTTTGTATTATATAAAGTTAAAAGAAAGCCCAAATTAATTTGGGCTTTCTTTGTTTTCATCTAGAAATCATTTTATACTTTCTATATCTTTGTAGTATTTTTCATCATAAATTTCTTTATTTATTTCAACTTTATTTATTGTAAAATCTTTTGTTGTAATTCAAGAACTTGTTTCTTCTATGTATAGATTTGCATTTATTTCTAAGCTGTTGTCTGAAAAATCAATAGTTATATTATTGGTATCATTCCAATTAAAATTGTCGAAACTCCAATCATAAGCATTATTTTCATATTCATTCTCATAATTTCTTTTATATTTGTCTATATGTTTTATAGAAGATATTGAGTCAAAATTATTTATTATATATGATTGATAATATGATTCTTTGAATTTTTTTAGTTCTTTTTCGTTAAGTTTGCATATAAATAATTTTTTCTCTTCAGAATAAGTTATTAGGGAATTATTACAATCATAGTAATTTCAGTTAATATATTTTTTTTCATTATCATCCAAAGTTATATTTTTTAAATATATTCAATAATTATTACTTATTGTGTAGCTATAATTTATTGGTAAATATATGATAATTTCTCTTCTTAGAATAGAAAAAGGGACTTTATTTTTAAAAGTTTTTCAATTTTCAATATATATTATGTAATCAGAATTTTCTTTTTTTATTTTTATGTTATTTAATCAATTAAATATTTTTTTTGATATTTCGTCATTTCAATAGACTGTATTGATTATCTTTGTTTCTATTGTATCTCAAGTACTAGTTTCAATAGTTATGAAATTTTGATCTAGTGAAGATATACTTCATAATTCATAATCACTTTTATATTTTAGTTCTATATTTAGTGTTCATGTTTGAGTATTATCAATTTGTATGTTTGAGATTTGTTCATTTTTAGTTTCTGTTAGAAATTTTTCAACTAAGTCAAATCAAGTTGCTAATCATAAAAATATTGCTATTAGAAGAGATACTCATCAAAAAGATAGTATATATACATTTATTACTTTTTTATTTACGGCATAAACAAAACTAAATATTGCTAGAATAGATGATGCTATAATTCAGAAAATAACTCAAAAGATGAAATATAAAGGTAAAAAAGATGTATAGTCTATATTTCATATACTAAATGATGTAAAGTATCATGCTCAAGCTGTAAGTAATAAAAATATTAATATAAAAAATGTGATTCAAATAAATGAAAAAATTATAAATCTTAATATAGATAATAGTACTCAAAATATTCATAAAGTTCATTTAACTGTTGGTTTGAAAAGAGCTAAAAAACTTCTTGTAAGATTTTTTATTCAATCTTTTATAACTCTTATAATCTGAAATTTTATATATTGGAATATAGTTTTGTTTTTATAATCAACTCATTTTATTGGTAGAATAATTCAAGTTAAAATGTATAGCCATATACTTATTCATCATAAAAAGATAAGTATAAAAAGAATTAATCTTATTATAAATATTGGTAATCATATCTTTTCTGATAGGGTTTTTGATATTCATAAGAATACAGCATTTTTATTTTCTCTTATCCATCATAGTCTTATAAATTTATCATAAAATAACTCCTTATTTACTTTTTTTTCTGTTTCTAAATAATCAGAAAAAATTATTTCAGGTTCTCATACTTCTTTTAATATTTTTGTTATTTTAAGTTGATTTAAATCTTTTTCTTTAGATAATTTTTCAAAGACCATTTCTTCAATATCATTGTATAGCTCTTTTTCAATATCATTTTTTTCTGTATATTTTTTTATTTTATCCAAATAATTTAATACAAGATCTTCATTTTTTTTAGAAATTTCTATATTATATTCTTTGAATTTATTCATACTATTTTAATTAAAAATAAAATTATTTACTTAATATTTTTTTTATTGAGTTTTTCATATCTAACCAATTTTTTTCCATTAAAATTAACATATCTTTTCAATCTTGCGTCAAATTATAGTATTTTCTTGGATGTCAAGAGTCAGATTCTATCCAATAATAATTTATTAAATTATCTGTTTTTAGACGAGAAAGAAGAGGGTAAATTGTTCATTCTGCAACAATCAAGTCTCATGACTTCAGAAGTTCTATAATTTCAGCTCAATAAATATCTCATTTTGAGATTATTCATAAGATAATGTATTCTAATATTCATTTTCTCATTTGAGTTGAGATTTTTTCCATAATTTTTAATATTACCTTGTATTGCAAGGTAATATTATTTATAAAATTTTTATTGTCAAGTGAAATCAATATAATTTTTTGAATTATAAAATATTTATGAAAAAATAAATTATATTATTTTAAATATGATTTATTTTTTAGAGGACAATGATATAAATGTTAAATTTTGAAAAAATATTATTACATATCAACTAAATTATGTTTTTCTTCTCTTATTTCATTTATAATTTTACTAGTTGTTCTTTGATTTATTAACATAATATTTTTTAGGTATAGATAGTAATTTTCTATAAATGGTTTTAACTTTTCTTTTACATTTAAAGGAATATTTGGATATTTGTCAAGAAAAAAGATAGTTGTTCTATTAAGTAGTTTTTGACTAAGTCAAATAGATTCTGAATTAGGTGTATTTCTTTTCTTTTTTTGTTTTTCAGAATTCATAAATTCTGTTGCTGCTATTATAGTTGGATCATCAACAATAATTTCATTTTTTCTTTTTTGGTTTCAATAATTGTGCATTTTCATTGCTATATTGCTAGTTTCATCTTTACTATTGGAATTTTTTGTGGAACTAGTTCTTTCAACTTCTTTTTCTATCGCAATATCTTCAGATATTTTTCATGGTAAGTTATTTTGAATAAAAATTAGGCACTTTTCACATATATTGATAAGATTTATTGGACATGATGAAATTGCATCTTTTAAATCTAAGTAAGATAAGTTCAGTTTATTTTTATAAAATATTTCTTTTTTTGCTAAGTCAATTAAGCTTTCTTTCTTTTCTTTATTATATATGTCCACAATGACCATAAAATCTTCATAGAATTTTTTTGGAATTCATATTTCTATTAAAATAGGTATTACATAGTTGACTTTAAATTTAGATATATCATTTCTTTCCTCAATATTACGAAGAAGGTCAGGGATAACTTTATCAAGTTGTTTTATGAAAACTTCACATTTATTTTTTATTTCTGCTTTTCTGTTTAAATTTCTTCATTCATCGGAATATTTATTAACAATATTTTTTAGTTGATTAATAATTTCTCCTTGGCATTTCGAGGGAATTGCAAAAACCATATTATATTCATCATTTGTTATTTTATCTAATCATTCTTTTATTTTTAACTCAATAACTATTTTTAATAATCAAATAGCTTTTTCGTTATTTTTTAGATAATTTGGATTAAATGCGATAAGTGGATTTTTAAATATTTCTTTCTTTTTTTTATAGTCTATGCTTTCATCTTCTAATATTCATTCAATCCAATTATATAAATGTCTTATTGCACTTATAACTCTGTTTTTATCTATTGAATCATAGAGTTCTAACATCTCTTTAATATATTGATATTCTATTGATTCAATATCTAAATCTTCTAAACAAAAACTATCTTTTTCTTTTTTATCTTTGACTTCTTGAATTAAAATTTCTTGTTCTTTGTCTTTAATTAGTAGGTCAAAGTTTATGATTATTTTTTCTATTTCTTCTATCAATTCAATAATTTCATTTGTTTCATGCTCAGATAAAAATTCACCTTGTTGTCAATAAACATTTTCTTTTAGTTCTAAGTCTAAATTTATTTTGTCTTTATTTTCATCAATTAAGTCTTTTAAAGAATCAATTTTATTAATTAGGGTTATAATTATGCTTTTATCATCAAAAAACTCATTTTTAACATCTTTAAGAATTTTCTTTGCAGTTTTTAAGGTTTTAATACTAATTAAATCTATCATTCATTCTATTGTTTCTTTGTGTTCTTTTAATTTTATTATATTTTTTTGAATTTCTAAAGATAAATTATTTAATAGTGATACACTATTTCCAAGTTTATTTTCTGCTTTTTTTTCATTTTTTTCTGCAGTATTATAGTTACTATTTTTTTCTTTTATAAACTCTCTCATGAGATCTACGAATTTTGAATTTCTTGATAATTTTACATTTATAAAGTCAGGCAAGTCAATTAAAATGCTACTTTTTTGTTCATCACTCATACCTAATCTAAGAGTTTGTTCTACTTTTGATCATATTTGTTTTATACAGTTGAGTATTTCATCTGCTAATAATTTTTCTCAAGCCCTATTAAAAAGAGTTAGTGATTTTTCGTAGTATTGAGATTCTAGAGTTTTGTTTATATCCATATTTAATAATAAAAATATATTTTTATATATTTTACATAATATATATAAAAAGTCAATAAAATAAATTGTTTCTAGATAAAAAAATATTTCTTAATTGTTTCTTAATGAATATAATTATTATTAAGGAAAATAATTTATAATTTTCAAAAAATATATGAGAGTATTAGTAGTAGAAGATAATGAAATATTATCAAGAAATCTTGTTAGGTATTTAATTTCAAGAGATATATTTGCTGAGGCTGCGATGATTTGAGATGATTGATTAAGAAAGGCAATTTCAAAATACTATGATATTGTAATTTTAGATATAAATTTGCCATGAATTAATTGACTTGAAATATGTAAACAGATAAGAGAAAAAGAGAAAGATGTTTCTATTATTATGCTTACATCTAGGTGAACTAAGGAAGATATAATTGAATGATTAAATATCTGAGCTGATGATTACCTAGTAAAGCCTTTTGAATATGATGAGCTATTAGCTAGAATTAATGCAATTTTAAGAAGGAAAATGGTTAATAGAAGTAATACAATAATAAAAATATGAGATATAGAACTTGATTTACAAAAAGTTGAAGTAAAAAAATGATGAGAAAAAATTGATTTATCAAAGCTTGAATATGATTTATTTAAATATTTATTGCAAAATAGATGAGTTGCTTTATCTAGGCAACAGATATATGAAAAAGTTTGGGGTGAGTTTCAAGTAGATTTTATGTTTAGCAAAACTATTGATGTATATGTCTGATATCTTAGAAAAAAATTATGAAAGGATTTAATTGAGACTAAAAAATGATTTTGATTTTTAATTAGGTAATTATGACAAATAGTTTAAAGAAAACAAAAAGAAGTTTAACTATCACATTTTCGATGATAGTTTTCTTGCTTGTTTTGTTTTTAGAATTAGTTTATTTTTCTTCAAAATATATTAAAGAAATAAATAATGAAGAAAATAATTTTTCAAATTTTGTAAGTTTTGTAGAAGAAGATGATTTTGATGTAGAGAGTTTTATAACATTATCTGTTAAAATAAGGGAAAATAGATTTGAAAAATGAGTAAAAATTTGATTACCTCTAGCTGAAATTAGAGAAGAAACAGATAATAAGAAAATTTTAAAACCAGAAAACTTTATGAATTATATATTACTTGATAGTTCTAATAAAGTTCTTGCTAGTGATATAAAAGATGATACGTCAAATGAACTTATAAATTCAGCATTGTCTGATGATAAATATTTTGATACAGTACAAAAATCAGGATTTTTAGTAAAAAAGATTCAATTATGAAATACTTGAAATGTTATAATTCTTTTTAACAAATTAAGATATAGTTTTTTGGATTATTTAAATGATTTATTTGGTTTTATTTTTATTAGTATATTGTTTTCTTTAGTTTTGTATTTTGTTTGATATAAATTTGTTGATAGGACATTAAGACCAATTGAGGCTAATATAAAAGATATGAATGATTTTATTCATAATGCATGACATGAATTAAAGACTCCTATTTCGGTTATGGATTCAAATCTTCAATTGATGAAAGATTTAAAGATTTATGATGAAGAAATGGTTGTTGAAATGAAAAAAGAGGTTCTTAGATTGAATTCTTTGATAGAAACTTTAGTAAATCTTTCTAATATAGATTTATTAAAAAATACTGAAACTATAAATCTTAAAGAAACCATAGATGATATTGTTTGAGAATTTAAGTTTAAAATAGCTGAAAAAAAATTAAATATAAATGTCAATTTACCTAAAAAGCTTTTAATAAAAGCAAATAAGGATTATTTTCATATATTTTTATCAAATATAATTTGAAATGCTATTAAATACAATAATGAATGATGAGAAATAGATATAAATTATAAAGGAGCTAGTTTTATAATAAAAGATACTTGATTATGAATAAATGAAAAAGATTTACCAAAAATTTTTGATAGATTTTATAAAGGAGATAAATCCAGAAATACTGAATGATTTTGAATTTGATTGTCTTTGGTTAAGAAGATAGCTGATATTTATAAATGGAAAATTATTTATAGTAGTCAATTGTGAATTTGAACCATTGTTGAGATAAAGTTTAGTTAAAAAATAAGACAATTTTTTATATTGTCTTATTTTTTTAACTTTTCTTGTCATGTATATTTAAGTATTTCATTAACTCAAGAAATAACAATTGTTTTGTCTGGGGTAAAGTCTATTTTCTTTGATTTTTTTCAATAATCCCAATTTTCTAAAAGTGCTTTTAAAAAATTAATAAATCATAATTCTTCATCATCAGTATTTATAAGTGTAAAAGGAACTCATGCTTTGTCGTAGATCTTAGCTACTTTTCATACTTGTTTTTTTATTATATCATAATGTTTTAATGCATTTTTATCTGATTCAGAATAACGAAACATTCTTAAAGGATCATTTTTTCTTTCATCAAGTCTCTTTTCTTGTATTTCTTTTGATATGTATAAGAAAAAATTATGAATATTATATCATTTTTCACTAAATCTTTCTAATTCGTATTCAAGTGTATCAATAAATTTTTTATATTGTCTTTCACTACAGTATCAATTAGGATATTGAGCAAATGCTCTGTTACAAAATCATCTATCAAAAAATACAGTTTTTCATTTTCAAGGAAAAAATCTTTCATATAATTTTGTAATAAGCATTGATAGTTCTTTTCATTTTGGAACTCATAAAGATACTCTGGTTGCAAGTGCATTATCAAAGTTATTGTAATACATAGTACTAGGGCTTGTTATTTTTTCTGATATTGTTGTTTTTCTACTTGTATCAAATCAATCAATTGGAAATACTCAATTGTTTTTGTTTATTATAATGTGTATGATTAATTTTTTCACTTCATATATTAGTTGTTCTGATAAGTTATATCAATGTTTTTCAAGAGTTTCATCATCTATATCTTCTTTCATTATTTTTAGATTATGTTTAGCTTTTGCTATCTGATCATCAGTTACATCAACTTTAATGCTGTTTCTCATTTATGATTAAAAACGAATAAATTATATTATATAATACATAAAAATATCACACTGTCAATAAATTTTTTATTTAATAATAAAGTTTCTAAAATTAATTTTTTAATTATAATTGAATTGTTTATTTTTTATTATTAATAATTATGAAAAAAATAGGTTTTGTATTGTGTTTTATATTATGATTTTCTTTTTTACAAGTAAATGCATATTCTATAGTAAATGTTGTAAATAATACTTCAAAGTATGAACAGACATTTAAAAGTAAAATTAATTTTTCAAAGTATAACACAAATGTGTTAGAAAAATTGAAAATAAAAATAGAAAATGCTATATCTAGTACTGAAAGTAATAGTAAATTAACAGATACAAAAAAAGAAACATTGTTATGACAATTGACTGCTTTAAGTAATTTAGTATCAACAGAGATATCTAATAGAACTAAATCTTCAAATGTAGTTGTTACAATTATTTGAGATAAAAGATGTACTAATTGTATGACTGAAGAGATAACTACTCAAATTAAGCAAACTTCTTTTTTGGCATCTGCAAAATTTGTAATTAAAGATTTTTCTGATATTTGAGTTTCTGATTATTTAAAAGAAAACAGCATATCTCATCTACCAGTAGTTATATTATCAACAAATGATTTAGGTGATGAATGAACAATGACTCCATATTTGAGTGAGTTAAATGATAAGCAGTTTTCGTTAAATGTTTGATCAACTTTTGATCCGTTTTTGGAAAGATCAAGTAAGTGATTTTTGATTATTGATAAAACTGTATTAGATTCTATAAAAACAAATACATATCTAAAATGAAATAAAGATGCAAAGATATCATGGATAGAATATAGTGACTTAGAGTGTCCTTATTGTGCTAAGTTTCATAACTCTGATGTTGAAACTAAAATAAATAAAGATTATTCTTGAAGTGTAAATAAATACTTTAATAATTTTCCTTTAAGTTTTCATCAAAATGCATTTAGTTGAGCATTAGTTTTAGAATGTTTATGAGAACAAAAATGAAGTGATGCTTTCTATAGTTTGATGAGTAAAGCTTATAGTGATGAAAAATCTGAAGAAACTTATCTTATTGATGAGTCAGTAAATTTATGAGCTGATAAACAGAAATTAGAGGATTGTGTAAATTCATTAAAATATAGTCAAAAGGTTATAAATCAAATGTCAAGTTGATCTACTGTTTTTGCAATAACTTGAACTCCAGCAAGTATTCTTGTAAATAATGAGACATGAGAATTTGATGTAATAAGTTGAGCTTATCCATACGAAAATTTTAAGTGATTAATTGATAAATTATTAAAATAATAATGAAAACTTATATTAAAGCTAGGTGAATTATTATAAAAGATGATAAAATTTTTTTATTAAGAGATAAGGAATTTTGAAATTTCTTGTTACCATGATGAACTCAAGAGGAATGAGAAACTATAGAAGAAACATTTTATAGAGAGATGAAAGAAGAAACATGAATTGATGCTGTAATTGAATCATTTTTGTGATTTAAAGAATATATTTCTAAAAAATGATACTTAGCAATTCAATTTTTATTTAAAGTAAAAAATGTTGATGATTTTTCTGAAATAATAAGAGAAAAATGTAGTCATTGTGAAGAATGGTGTGAAATATGATTTTATAGTATTGAATATTTAAAAGAAAATAAATTTTCTTATCCTCAAGATTTAGAAGAGTTTTTTGTAAAAGCAAAAAATAATGAAAATATAGTTTGATTAATCCAACAAAAAAAGCGATTTTAAGTCGCTTTTTTTGTTGGATTTTCTTGAGTACATATATACCAATCTTTACATTCATATTGAGTTAAATTTTTCTCCATTTGTTCTAAATTCGCAGCAGGTGGAATTATTACTCTATCATTAAATATACTATTGTTTGGCCAATTTGCAGGGGTTGCTCTACTATGATTTGCTGTCATTTGAAGAGAATCAAGGAGTCTTAAAATTTCATCTATATTTCTTCAATTTGATAATGGATAATACATAAGTGCAGCAATTTTTCAATTTGGGTCAATTATAAATACAGCTCTTACTGTATGGTTTGAGTCGGCTGTTGGATGAAGCATTCAGTATTTGTAAGCTATACTCATATCTGCAACAATAGGGAATTCTATTTTTACTCAAAATTTTTCTTTTATATTATTTACCCAAGCTATATGTGATTGAATTCAGTCAACTGAATATCATATTAAAGAAACTCATCTTTTATCAAATTCTGCTTTTTTTTCTTGAAAAGCAACAAACTCTGTAGTACAAACTGGAGTAAAATCAGCAGGGTGAGAAAATAAAACTGTCCATCTTCATTTGTAATCATTTGGGAAATTGATAACTCATTTTGTTGAATTGCTATTAAATTCTGGAGCAAGTTCTCATATTAAAGGGATTTTAAATTCTGTCATATTTTTGTTATTAAGAAGTAATATTTAGTTTAGATATCATTTTGATATTCATTTCACTGGTATTAATAATATATTAGTATATGCTTTAATTGTCTTATTATAGAGATTTTTATGTTATTATATTAATAGGTAAAATAATGAGAATAATTCTCATAAATATACTATTCTTTTTTATTTAAAAGTCAAACTTATTAATAAGAATTATTATTATTTTGATTTGCAAAAAAAATACTTTTATTTATAATAAAATAAATTAATTTGTAATTTTAAAAATATGAAAACACATGCTTACTTAACAACAATAAGAGATATCTGTGATTGACATCATTTAACAGTTGATGAGATTTTTGCAAAATTAAAAAAAGTTCATCCTAAAGCTGGGAGATCAACAGTTTATAGAAATGTTGAAGAAATGAGTAAAATTTGAGTGTTGACTAAGATAACTTGAATTCAGGAAAAAGCACTTTATGAGTTAACAAGAGATAATCATATACATTTGATAGATACTGATACACTAGAAGTTAAAGATTTGGATATAGACAATATAAATATTCCTTGAATACCTTATAATTTTTCAGTTGATTATCTTAATGTAGATGTTTATGGTAAGTTTGTTTAATTCTAAATTATGATTTCCAAAGATATAAAACTTATAATGTTTGATTTTGATTGAACTATTTGTCACACTATGAATTTTTCAACTAATAAGTTAAAAGAACTTTATTTTTTGTATTATCCAAATTCTTCTATTGAGGATTTTTATTTGTTTAGAGAAAAATTTAAGTGAGTACCAGTTTCTGAGAAATTAAATTATATTTCATCAAAAGATTTTTTAAAATTAAAAGAAAATTGGTTATTAGAATATAAACAATGATTTGATAAATGTGAAATTTATAATTGATGGATTGATTTATTTGATTGATTAATCAAAAAATGAATTAAAATGGTTATTGTTAGTAATAAATACATAGAATTATTAACAGAAATGTTAAAATATTTTTCTTTAGATAAATATTTTTTTGATGTTATTTGAGAAGATAGTTTTTCATATTGTAAGCCTGATGTTAGGTTATCTTGAGAATTGTGTAAAAAATATGATTTGAAATCCAATGAAATTTTATATGTTTGAAATTCTGAAGTAGATAGAATATTTTATGAAAATAGTTGATTTTACTGATTTGTATCAGAAAATAATGATGATAGAATTGATTTTATGAAGAATGTAATAGAAAATCTTTAAATGTTCGTTTTGTTGACTTTTTTAATAATTTTATGTAACATATATAAAGTACTATTTAAAAAAGTCTTTTTTTATGACAAATAAAATTTTTTATAAAAATAAATCTCATATAAGTGAAGTTGATTCAAAAATAGTTTTACCACCTTCTCAATTTAAATCAATTAGACAATTGGTTATTTCAGCTTTGACAGATACTTGAGATAAAACAACATTATTAAAAAATTTCAGTTTAAGTAACGATGCTTTGATTGTTATTGATGCTATGAAAAAATTTTGATGGAAAGTAGATCAAATAATTTCTAACCCTTGAGCTTATAGTGTTTTAGAGATTGCTTGATGAATTGATAAAATGAAATCATGTGATGTACCTATTTATCTTTGAAATTCCTGATTATGATTTAGGATTGCTATGATGTTGGCTGCACTATGAAAATGAAAATATAACTTGGTTTGAGATGAAAGAATGAATAAAAGAACGGTAAAAGACTTAGAAACTTGATTATCTGATGTTTGAGTGAAGGTAAAAACTGAACTATGATATCCTCCTTGTAATATAAATTGAAATTGATGAATATTGTGATGATGAGAACTTTTTGTATCAGGAAAAGAAACTAGTCAATTTCATACTGCAATGCTATTGTGACTTGCTCAAAATAAAAATTGATTATCTTTAAAAACAGATAATTTAGTTTCAAAAAGTTATATTGAGATGACAAGGCAGATGATAGAAAAAAATTGAGTTAAGGTTGATGTAAATAGTGATTATAATATTTTTAATATCAATCCTAATCAGAATTTTTGATATAAAAGAGAAGTTGAAATTGAAACAGATTTGGTTTTAGCAACAAATTTTCTTTTTTTGACTTCCATGATTTGATGAAAAATGAGAGTTGATATTCCAGAAGAAGATTTACTTTCTGATAGATGGGTTTTAGATTTATTTAAAAATCATTATAATTGTGAGATAAAAACAGATAATTGATTATTGACACTTGAAAATGAGTGAAAAGTTGAAGCTTTTGATATAGATGTATATGATATCCCTTTTTTACTTCCAAATATAGCTATGTCATCTTTGCTTGCAGATTGAAAATGTTATATAAGAAATGCAAATAGTTCAAATAATAAAATGACTAAGAGAAAGGATTTAACAATTCCAAATGTTTTGAAAAAATTGTGAGCAAAAGTTGATTTAACTGAAAAAGATATGATTATAACTCCACCAAAATGAGAAATAAAAGATGTTGAAATAAAATCAGATGATCATTGAAATGATCATAGGATTGTAATGGCACTTATTTGTTTGAGTCAATGTAAATGAGTTGATATAAAAATAGAAAATATTTCTTGCATAGAAAAAAGTTTTCCTGAGTTCTTAAATGTTCTTGATCAGTGTAAGAGTTAATAATAATTATAAACAAATTTATTATAGTAATTGTCAAATCAAAAAATATACAATATTTTGACAAAATAATCAAAAAGACTAAAATTTTTTTATTAAAAAGTAACAAAAACTAAATGCTACAACAAGCTACACAAGCTATTACAAAGGAAAATGAATTAAAGTCTTTAAAAACAAAAGGAGTATTTTGTGCAGTTCAAATGAATTACACAAGATAGTCTTTTTTTATTCTTTGAAAATCCGAGTAAAAATTAGAATATAGAATGTAGGAAACTTCTTGTCATACTCGTGCTTGACACGAGTATCCAGAATACATTAACAAACAACAAAACTTACAAATACTGTCATTCCGGACTTGTTCCAGAATCATAAAAATAATAAAAATCCATATAAAAAACTTACGTTCTAACATAAACTCATGAAAAACAATAATTTAGAATATAGAATGCAGAATATAGGACTTAAACAAAAACTTCTAAACCCTAAATTCTACCAACTACCAACTAGTAAAACCGCAGGTTTTACTTTAGTAGAACTAATAGTAGTAATAGTAATCCTAGCAATTCTATGAACTATAGCATTCATAAGCTTCCAAGGATACAGTAGGAACTCAAGAGATAGTGTAAGAATAGCAGATATAAATAGTGCAAAAAAGAGTCTAGAAATCTTTGTAACCAAAACATGATTTTATCCAACCCCAGATAATGGAACAAATATAACATATAGTTGAGCCATAGTATGGACAGAAGGTACCTTGTGAGAAAACGTAATAAAAAATATACAAAGTGTAAGTAAAGTAATAACAGATCCATTAACATCAAATGAATATACATATAGTATAACATCATCAAAAACAGAATACCAAATATGAGCTATAAGTGAATGATGATTAGCAAATAATCAAACAATATATAATACATATGCAGCAGATCTAAGTAAAATAAGTGCAGTAGCATATATAAGCTGAAACTACAACGAAAAATTTACAAAAGTAAATACTTGAACTACAAGCTGGATCCTAGCCCAACCTAGCATAATCTCAACAGATATTTGAAATTCAGATTTATGAAATATACTATCAAATAAGAAAGTAGTATTTAATAATTATTGAAATTATCCACATTCATACAATCAAAATAGTACATGATGATTTAACTATACAAATTGAAATCCAATAATTTTTACCTGAACACTAGATGAACTACACGAAGATAACCAAAGAAAACTAGATTTCATGATAAACTTAAAGCAGGCTTATGCAAGTACAGACCTAGCAACAAATCCAATATATCAAGATATAATGAGTGTAGATACAACAAATGATTCAACATGAACAATAAATCTAGCAATAAGCTATATAAACTCAAATAAATGAGGAATAAAACTACAAGACCTTGCATTACTCCCAATAAGCTGAACAACAAGTTGATGATGAACATCATATACATGTGCAACACAACCAACATACACACATGCAAGTTATACAGCTTGAACTCCTACACAACCAAATCAAGCACGGCAAAACACAAACAATACAAATCCATGTTACTATACTTGTACAGATTGATATATTTGAAGTGATTGTAGTGTAGCACCAAATCCATATACAAGTTGTACATGACAAAATACACCTACCCCATTTTCAGCAACAACGACATATACTTGATGTGATACACCAGATATAATAGTATGTAGTTGAAATTGAACATGATATACGGTATCAGCATGTAATGTCTGAGCAACAGTAGCATGAACAAGTACATGAGCTTTGACAATATGAAAACATTTTCAATGGTGAAGAAATGATTGATTTGACTATAATTGATGAGCAACACCAACGACAACTACTACATTGTATACTTGAACTGCTCATGTAGTATGATGAATAGATTTGAGCTGAAATTCAACATATGCAAATAAGTTTATTATAGCTTCTAGTACATATAGTTATAACTGGTTATCAAAGACATGAGAGTCAACTGATCCAGGTTGGGGACAATGACCATGTGAAAGTTGATATCATGTGCCAACACAAAATGAATGGTCATGAATAGTAACTGCATGACAGTGGTGAAGTATTTGATCTAGTATGCAAACAGCACTTAAATTGCCTTATGCAGGTTACCGTAATCAGAATAATGGTGCTTTCTGACTTGTAGGTTCTTTCGGTTTCTATTGGTCTAGCGCACCTAATGATACTAATGGATTCAGCTTGTACTTCTATTCTAGTGGCATTGCTCCGGGTAGTAGCTATGACCGTGTTCGTGGATTTAGCCTTAGGTGTTTTAAAAACTAAAATTCGACTATTTGTCTATTTGAAAAACATTATAGAAAAGAAAAATCTTTTAAGTTTAGTTTTACTATAATTTAAAAGATTTTTCTTATTTTCTGAACGGTTGTGAGAAAAATAATTGATTTAGTAATTAAATAAATACAAAATTGAAAAATAACGATTTTAAATTAGATGATAAAATTAAACAAGATTTTTTATCAGTAATTAACTCATATTTAGGTATGTTAAAAAATTATAAAACTTATAAAATAACAAAAAAAATATTAATTAATAATATTTTTATTAAA